>Ga0214543_1007063_pt1 | contig 19528 bp, 10 predicted proteins | sample CNSS2metaG_FD_160094 | JGI IMG/M metagenome (GOLD analysis project Ga0214543, IMG submission 160094) | Root nodule microbial communities from cowpea collected in UCLA plant growth center, Los Angeles, California, USA - CNSS2 | ecosystem: Host-associated > Plants > Roots > Nodule | place: USA...
TTTCAATAAGTAAAAATTACATCATAATAAAATATATTTTTAATGTTTAAACTACATCATAATAAAATACGAAACATTAGTAAACATAGAAGATTTTCTAAGTGTTTTATTTAAAATAAATAATACAGTATATTAAAAATAGGGATGTTACAAGGCACCACCATGAGATATCACCAATAGATTCATGGAATTACGTCCAACCCATACAATAGCCATGTCTCACCAACCATGTTTCATACGTATATTCATACCAAGCTCATCAATTCCAGTCCATACAATTAAATATTACATGCATATTCACATATTTCATACTTTAAACAGGGTACTCCAACCAATCATACAACCAACAACCACGAACATGGAAAAGAACTACCATAGAGCAAATTTCTGCACCAGTCTCGCTCAAGCCATGGACCCTCGCTCAGGCGAAAGAGGTATTTCGCTCAAGCCACAGGCCCTCGCTTAGGCGAGACTGCCAACAGATAGCCCTGCAGGTTTCGCGAGTTCTCGCTTGGGCGAGACCTCCTCGCCTGAGCGAGACTGCTCTTCGCCCAAAGGTGAGGTCTCTCGCCTGAGCTACAACTAAGCAAAACACAACAGGCACCCACAGGTTCTCGCTTAGGCGAGACCCTCTCGCCTGAGCGAGATGCTTCATCGCTCAAAACGAAAGCTCTCCGCCTGAGCGAGAGCTCGAGCAGGAACCAGGGTAAGGTTCTGTTATTCTCGCTTAGGCGAGACAAGCTCGCTTGGGCGAAAATACCAGATTTCGCCACTGTTCAAACATGCATCCACATGCATTTCATACCAAACAACATGTCAAGGCATTCCATACATCCACAGTAGCATACAAGCTATATAAATACGAGGCAAAGCTAAAAATAGGCAGATTTACGAAAAATACGAAAAACCCTAGCTTCCCTTACCTTTTGAGTAGAGCTAAGCTTTTAGACACTGACAACAGAGACACCTCAGCTCCAAGAACGGACTCAACAACTGTAGAGCATGACCATAGGAGAAGAATAAGCCTATAAGGATGACCCAAGACAAAAATCGAGCAACAAAATGAAAAAAGAAGAAAAGGGTGGAGTCTAACTTACTTGAGGGAAGTGTTCAACAAAGAGAGAATAGGAGAGCTTACTCAACCCTAGCAGAGCTTTCTGTTTGAGAAAAGAGAGAAAGGAGTGAGATGTTTTGCAAAGTGATTGCATAATGGAAAGTGAAAGGGCAGTTAGGGTTCTGAAGCCACTAAGTGGGTTGACCTTAGGCCCACTAAAAGGCCAAGCCCTAAAATTATAAGGTAGAAAGAAAACAGGGCCTTACATCTCTTGTCTCACTTGATAGTAAAATATTAGTTTAATCATTTATTTAATCAGCCTCTTGTATATTAATTTTTTATTTTATGAACATAGAAAAGAAATATTGTACTTTGTGTTTTTTATTACTGAATTTTAAATGTGGTTTGATTATCATTGAATTTTCTTTTGACAATTTTTTAGATATGTGTGATTTACTTTTTAGTTATTAATATACTAAATTATACATTCATTTTTATTTTATTTGTAACAATAATTAAATATATAAATTTTTGATATATTATTTTGACTCTCAACAATTTTCATCAAAATTCGCCACCGGTATATGACAAATAAGAGATTGTCTTGGAGAAATTTCATAGTTGAGAGGATGTGTGCGGTTAGGATTTGTTGGAGGTGTCGAGAACCTCGTTCCCAATCGTGGTTCACATTATGGCAATTTTTATAAGGAATGGGAAGGTATTTTTGGAGAGGAAAGGAATGGTGACATTTGCCACCATGATGGTTACAAAGATTCCAATGTCGACAAAAGTACAAAGCACGTCGTAGTTGCAATGAGAAGACAAAAACCTTAACACCGATAGTTATGTTCGTTGTTCATGATATTTTACATTCTTTTATAAAGGATAAAATTGGCACATAATTTTAAACAGAGACATAATACAATTTAAATAAATAAGTCGGAGGCAAATAGGATATTTAACCCTTCACACTTCTCTCTATATATTTATACAAGTAAAGCATAATATTCTTCATAATATTCTTCAAAAGTAAGTATTTTTATGATTTCTTTTTAAATGAAAGTATTTTTAAGAGCTGTGTTTTATTAAAATTATAAGATTGATTATTATATTTAAAAAATAAAATAAATAATTTAATTAAAAATAGTTAATGAAATTAAAAATATATATAAAATTTAAAGGATAAAGTAATTTATATAAACATGGATAAAATTAAGTACAAAAAAATACGGTCATAAAATAGTTATAAATAAAATATCTAAATTATGAAATAAGTAAACTCAAACCAACTATGAGTTATATAACTAAAAAGTCACCACAACTTTTAATGATATCATAGGAACATACGAATCAAAATCACTTCCAGAAACTGAAATAGAAATAGAAATAGAATCTATATTTAAATTTTGATTACAGAAAAAATTAAAAAATAATTAATATCAATACTTCATAAGCATGTAAAAAAAAGTTTCAATCTCTAAATAATGAGTTTATTATTTTTCTTACTTCTATATTATTCGTTTACATCAAATATAAATTTTTTAACTCACCTCAAAATCTAATAATAAGAAATCAAGTCATTATTTTGTATACACTAACACTTAAATCGGTAAACTGATCAAGATATTGTTATTCATATTCTTTTTTTATTTATTTCAATATACGAGTGAAACTTAACATAGCATGTTGAGTAATATTTCACAAATAAATTAGTCATGTTAAAAATTATAGGGGTGCAAAAAGGAAAATACTATGTCTAATTTGACTAGTGCGCCTAATGAAGTAAAAGGCCAACTGACACTTATTTATTTATAGGTCACAGATAGAAATGACAAGAGGACTTCTCCCTACACTTCTAAGTTTTTCTTCTGCACCCCCAATCTTTTTTTAAAATTTTAAAAGAATAATGATAGTTGACTATTTTTTTTATACCAACTCTTAATTTACAACTATTTATCAATGCGTAACCGTCGATATTTTTCCAGAAAATATCAAAGGTTGTTGCATAAAAGAGGTATAGGAACGCCGGGAATAGTCCACCTGAGTTAAAATCTCGTCTTGAATATAATAAATAAAATTAAATATTATATAAAAATAAAGACTTATAAAACTATTATTTTAAAATTTTAGAATAAAAATGGTGTTAAATATCTTAAATGTGTAAGATTAATATATATAATCATAATCCATTTGAAAAAATATAACTCAAGGGTCATCTTGAAAAATATTTACGAAATTTTTGGAAAGATAAAGAAGGTGAAGACCTACAATAATTGAGAAGACAATACAAGTTCCTCTGCATGACAAAAATAAAGAAGAAGAAACAATTAAAGAGTATTTTGGTGGACTGAAAATGCTGTTTAATTCTATGCGAACCTGTGATGAAAGTGTAGAAGAGTGCATGGTTGTAGAACATGTGCTTCGAACCTTAACCCCTCAATTTCATATCCAAGAACCTCTTGAGCACACTACATATAGAAATAACTAAGCACATACTCAAACATCTCTGAAAGGTACAACAGAGTTTGGCCTATTCTTCCCGAGAAAGACAAATCAATCTAGAGCTGTTTTAGAAGCTTGATCTGACTTGTTGGGCTTCAAATTACTATATATTTTGGATTAAGGAGAACTGTTGTATAAATCCAAACTGTCTTGCAATTCTATTATTCGTAAAAGAAAATACTTTAACCTACTTTTTTTGACTCATTTTTAACCTACCACTTTGATCATTATTAGATTATCACATCACATCACTTAAAAGAATCAAAATAAATAATCTGATGATGATCGAAAAAGTGAGTTAAAAGTGAATAAAAAAGATGGATTAAACTATCTTTATCCTATCTGTAAATGTTAAAATTATACAAATTTTGTTTTCCTTAAATACTTGTAACATTGATAGTAACGACAAATCTTCTAGTTTCTTGGACACCTAAAGTCTATTGTTCTTTACCTACATCAGTCTTCTATCCTAGACCAACAAGATAAAACTTAATTATCATATAAAATTGAAATTCGTAATAAATAAATTACATGACCATTACAATATATATAATTATATTTCTAATTCACAACAACTAATTTAAATTATAGTTACCAATGTATATTATGCGTTTTTGTTTTGTTAAGTATTTATAACTTTTAATACCTCTTTTAATTTGGGAAGTATTTATAGCATGAATAGGGACACAAATTGGATTAAAGGGAATATTTCATTTTCATTCAGGACAGGAAAAACATCAATGAACATTTAAGAAAAATAAAAATGTAAAGACCACGAAAAAAATTTATATATACATAAGTGTTTGACTCCTTTCTGAAGGCAATTGAATCCTATCACTCAGACAAATATAAATAAAAATATACGAGAAAATAAAAAAAGTAAGGAAAAATAATAAATATTAATAAAAACGTGTAAATGATGTCTTTTTCCAAAATGAAATATCTCCATATCCTAAAAACTCGTCCTTATTCATGCATAAACACATACCTAAATACTGATAAAAATGAACATGTACCTAAAAATGACGAAGTTTACAAGATACACGAGACCACAAAAGTGAACATTATTGGAAAAAGCGTGACGCGTTCTGACGCAAATAATTTCACGATACGTAAACACTTTTGTTAGTGTGATATATATTTGGCACTGCGGTTTCTAGTGTTGGTCGTATTTTGCACTACACGGTCACTCTCTACAAAGTCTCTGCAAAGGTGCAAACACCTTTCCCATGTGCTACTAATAAGATTCCTCAATCGTACTTTTCTGCACTTCCATTCATTCTTTCTATGTTCTTCTCTTTCTTTCTTTCTTCTCATCAGTTTTGGTTTTCAGTTTGATGGGTCTCTTCAATTCTTGTGAGTTTTAACTAATATTGATTATTGGTTTCTCCATGGATGTTCAAATATTATTGCATTGTGTAGTATGAGAAAGCTCGCATTTTTAGTTGTTTATAGCAACTTTCTTCTATCAGAAATTGTAATCTGCTTTGATATTTTATACTGATATCTTTAGTGCAAATTTGTGTTATATTATGTATTGAAAGTTTGAAACTCTATTTCTGATTGAAGAGTACTGAGGGAGGTAAGTAACTCCTCTAATGGAGTTTTGAGTTTTAAATGGGTGTTATTATTTTCATCTTAAACCATGGTCCACAAATCAATTCTTCACGTTACTCTCACTTGTTTTTTGCTTTAAACTGGGTTATTTGACTTTTCTGTTTTATAGTCTTCAGTTTTTTCCATCATATCCTATGAATTTTAGTGTCATTTGGTAGTGTGAAAACTCTGCCTTCACTCCTGGAAAAAAAAGGAGGGGGAGAAAATTGTAGCCAATCTCAATCTTACAACCTTTTGTTCTGTTTTAGAGATTTTTTTTCTGCAACTGTTTATCTTTTTCTTATAATGAGAGAGTGGAATATGCATTCCGCATAAGGTGGTGGAATTTATGGTTTCTGTTTAGTGTTGCTATCATGCGGTAGGTTTTTAGGGTGATTGGGATATCATTACGCGCATGCTGCAAAAAGGACAAAAGAAATCAATTTGTGGTATCCCAAACTAACGTGACACTACTTGTTGTGGAAGTTTGAAATTAAGGGGTCCACTTTTATCTATATCAGATTCTAATATTCAATCACTATTCCTGTTTTTATTAATTCCAAATATCCCAATTGGTCAATTCAATTTGCAATTTTTGTCTCCATGTTTCTATGGTGATGAAAATCATCTATTCACTTCTCTTAGAAAGCCAAGAAATTGATTTTTCTTTTGTAGGTGACTGAGCCTTTGAAGGGATAACATAACAGAGAAAGAAGAACCAGCAAATAGGAAATTGGATTTACACCATGGAAGAAGATGGCATATACACACAAGATGGAACCATTACCATCAACAGAAAACCTGCCAACAAGAAAAAGACTGGAAATTGGAAGGCTTGCTATTTTATTCTTGGTACTGATTTCATTTTGTTAATTTTGTTGCTTAAATTGCATAATATTCTGAAATTTAGTGCATATGCTTGTACTGAAACATGAAGATCCTAAGATGCTGAGCTATGATGCTCCGACACGCCTCATAAATGGCGTGTCTCGTGTCCGATACGTATCGGACACCACCAACACTGGTACAATACTTGTAGGACACACTATGTCCAATCTGAAAAATATTTTTTTATTTTTGACATGATTTTGATGATTAAAATAAGGAACAAATCTTATTCTATCACTACTTTTGGCATATTGGATATTAGATAGATAGATTTGATTTATTTTTGTGTTAGTTGACAATGTGTTAGTTGACAGTTTCAAACTTAATATGTATATACACGCCGTGTCCCGTGTCCTATGTTTTTTCAATTTAGCCGTATCTACGTATCCGTGTCCGTGTCGTATCCGGGCAACATAGATGCTGAGTCTTAATTAAACCATTTTGTGGCAGGAAATGAATGCTGTGAGAGATTAGCATACTATGGTATGAGTACAAACCTGGTGAACTATCTTCAGGAACGTTTCAATCAGGGAAATGTAACTGCTGCAAATAATGTCACAACCTGGTCTGGCACTTGCTACATCACACCACTGATTGGAGCCTTTCTAGCTGATTCATACCTAGGAAGATATTGGACAATTGCCAGTTTCTCAGTTATCTATGCCCTTGTAAGTTCAGATTATTTATGTTGCTTTCAAGTTTCAGCTCAATTGAGAGAACAATATCTTCAGTTTCACTATGGTTTGAGAAAAATGATATGAATGAGATTTTGTGAATGCATGTTTGTTTTCTATGCAGGGGATGATACTTCTAACACTGTCTGCTTCTGCGCCTGGAATAAAGCCATCGTGTGATGCTAATGGCTGCAATCCAACATCAGCACAAACTTCAGCTTGCTTCATTGCACTCTACCTGATTGCTCTCGGAACTGGTGGCATCAAACCATGTGTCTCAGCTTTTGGTGCAGACCAATTTGATGATTCTGATAAGAAAGAGACAATAAGGAAGAGCTCTTTCTTCAACTGGTTTTACTTCTCCATCAATATCGGTGCACTTGTTGCTTCTTCGGTATTAGTTTGGATACAGATGAACGTTGGGTGGGGATGGGGTTTTGGAGTTCCTGCTGTTGCAATGGTGATTGCAATCATATTTTTCTTTGGTGGCAGTAGACTCTACAGACTTCAAATACCTGGAGGCAGTCCCCTTACAAGGATTTGTCAAGTCATAGTTGCAGTCTTAAGGAAAATCAACATTCAAGTGCCGGAAGATGAGTCTCTTCTTCATGAGACAGTAGATGTAGAATCTGTCATCAAAGGTAGCCGCAAGCTTGATCACACAAACCGCTTCAAGTGAGTTATCAAACAATTATGCATGTTCTATATATTATTGTGTCTTTTCTGAGCACAAAAACATGTTGATGATTCCATGTAGGTGTTTGGATAAGGCAGCGGTAGAAACCCAATCTGACATAAGCAGAGGTTTGCCAAATCCTTGGAGGCTTTGCACTGTGACACAAGTTGAGGAACTAAAATCAGTGATCTCTTTACTCCCAGTTTGGGCATCACTGATAGCCTTTGCAACTGTGTACGGACAAATGAGCACCATGTTCGTTCTACAAGGCAACACAATGGACCAGCACGTTGGCCCTCACTTCAAAATCCCATCAGCATCTCTCACCATTTTCGACACACTAAGTGTCATTTTCTGGGCTCCTTTTTACGACCGCATCATCGTTCCATATGCAAGCAGGTTCACTGGCCACAAACAAGGGTTCACACAACTCCAAAGAATGGGAATTGGCCTTGTCATCTCCATCATAGCCATGGTTGTTGCTGGCGTTCTGGAAGTTGTTCGCCTTGACATCATCAGAAAGAACAAGTACTATGATGTTGAGACGATCCCCTTGTCAATCTTCTGGCAAGTGCCACAGTATTTTATTGTTGGATGTGCTGAGGTTTTCACCAACATTGGTTCCTTAGAGTTCTTCTACGGTGAGGCACCAGATGCCATGAGAAGCTTTGGTATGGCTCTGTATCTTACAACTAATGCCTTGGGAAGTTATACCAGCACACTGCTTCTCACCGTTGTTACTAAGATCACCACAAGACATGGAAGTCTTGGTTGGATCCCTGACAATCTCAATAGAGGCCATCTTGACTACTTTTACTGGCTTTTGACCACTCTCAGCGTTCTCAATTTTCTTGTGTTTCTTTGGATTGCAAAGAGGTACAGGTACAAAAAGGTGGCTGCGAAATAGCTCTATTTGCTGCAGATTGTTCACTACTTTTATCATAGAATTTGCAACAATTTCTTGAACAACTGTTTGTATACATGGTATTTGGATTGTTTTGGTGTGTTAAGAGTAGTTAGTTCTATTACGTGTACATGTTGGAGATTTGATCAACGACCTTTTGTGCCAATCCAGTGGGTTTGTTCTTGATGCTTCTGGTTACCTTTTCATACAACTAATACCTTATTTTAAAAAAATGTAAAATAAATGATAAAATACATAGTGCATTGATTGGATAAAATATAATTTATTTGACTTATTGAATTTTGAGTGGTCTCTTGTTTTCTATACCCATAAATTACATAATATATATGATTATCTAAATAACTACATGCTTAAATACTTACACGGATGTAAGTTCTAATCTTTAAGTTCTTCGTATTTATATTTCGTAAAGTTATCAAACTTTAATTTGAGTCTTTGTAAAAAAGAAAAATCTATTTTCATCTTTCCAAATGTTAAAACTTCATTTAGAATTTCTATTGAATGACATTAGTTAATAACTTGAGTGTTTAATAAGAAAACCAAGTGTCTATTTGAGCTAACACTAGTTAGCATCTTTAGTATAATTGTAACTTATAATATCCCTAACAAAATTTAAATCTCTAAAATACACATTATTTATCTATTTTAAATTAATCTTTACTAACCAAAAACATTAATTTCAAATTTTTAGAGAATTAAAATAAAATAAATATATTAACGACCTAAGATTAAAATTTACTTGATTTATATTTTCAAAGACTACAAATCAATAATTTTGAAATTTTAGAAGATGAAATACAAATGAAAAATGTTATAAATGTAAGCCCCATTTCTTTCAGCTTTTGAGTTTGGGCCTGGCCCAAGGCCAACCTTGTAGGGAACCCCAGTACTCTTGCAGCTCACTCACTCTTACTTGTCCCCCTTTCAGAAACTGTCCCCCCTCACTCACTCTTGTCTCCAGAAAAGAAGTTCTGCTAGGGCAAGACCAGGTTCCCCTGCTTGAGAATCGAAAAACTGTTCCAAGTAAGTAAAATCTCAGAGGTCTTGTAGTCTTTTCCCTCTCCTTCACTGTTTGGGCATGTAAGTCTGGTTAGAGTCTAACTCTGCACCCTTGCTCTGTCCTGGTCTCTTGATTTCAGCTCATTTATGTGTTTCTGGAGCTGCGGTGTTCTGTGGTTGTGGACCCTTATCGCTTGCTAGCGTTCAATTTAAGGTAAGGGCAGCTAGAGTTTACGTTTTTTTTTAGTATTTTGGTTTTTCTGGACTGTTCTTGTGCCTTTGGGTCGTAAATGTTGTCGTTGGTGGTATGGAAATGGCTGTTGCGAGTGTATGCTTGATTGAACAGGGAACTGCATGAGCGAATAGGTGAGAAACCTGCTAATCTCGCCCAAGCGAGTGACCCTCGCCTAAGCGAGAGTAGCAAGGTCTTGCCCCTGGATTTCAGCTCAAGTTGCCGCCTAGGCGACCTGCTTTATTTTTTAGCGAGACGCTGTCGCCTGAGCGAGAACTCGCATGACCAAGAACTCGCATGAAATCTTGCAGTGGCCACTATTGAGCTCTCGCCTAGGCGAGAAGGGGTCGCCTGAGCGAAAGGAACCCTTTCGCCTGGGCGAGAATCCTTGATAGGGGCTGTTGTGTTGGCTAATGTGGCTCTAAGCTTGTGTAAATTCTTTTCTTTGCTCGTAGTTTGTGGCTATGCTTGACATTTATGTTTGAATGGGTTGGAATGAAATTATTATTATGAAATAAGTTATGATTTTGTTGGATTGAATATTGGTATGCATGTGTAAAGCATGAAATGAGAAACATGATATATTTGTTGGAGTAACTTCATGAGATTTGGGTGATTTGTAAGGCATGTGGAATGTGTTGGGAAGGGAGAGTGTATACCTTGATATAGGAGATGTCTAGATAAAGGAGGGTATCCTGAACTCTAATAATGTTCACGCTCACGTAGAGCATAATGGTTAATGTGGTGAGAGTGGCAGGAGGTCCTAGTCTTGGGACATATTGGGCCCAAGACAATAGAGGATTAACCCTGTGTGTGGTTGGGTGATAACCCCTTACGTTTAGACTCTGCAGAGTTTAGAAACCAACACAGGTGCATACTTCCTTTAGAATTCTATATCAAGAGTATGATCCGGATATCGAGTCGTAGTAACTTGCATTTGTCTACCCTCACATGATTTGAATGTTTACGAGTTAATTGTTAATAACCTGCTTTGCCTTGTACATGCTTTATAATATGTTAAAAATATTTTCACTAGCTTACCCTTTCATTCTCTGTGTTCTTGTTTTGCTATCTCTTTTGCGATGATCACCTTATTGGTGGGAGCAGATGGGGCTAATCCTAGTGGTAGATCTGATGGGGGCAGCGGCGCTGTTTAGCTGGACCCGTTTCTTGTGGCTCTTAGGAGAGATGTCTATGCCCTAAAGCCTTAAATGAACTTTCTTGCTCTAGGAGCAACATCTTTTGAACGTTTATGGATAACTGTAACAGGGAATTCTTTAAGTATGGTACTCTCCGGGTTGCTCGGTTTATTGGTATGATTATGTGATGTTTTAATTTAGTAAAATTACCAATAAAGACCAAAATCACTTTTTTATAATTTTACTATAATAAAACATTTAATCCTAAAACAAACTTATATACATATATGACATCTTTTAAAAATTATATATGATAATTTTTATAAGACACTTTACACTTTCAAAATATATTTTTGGCCTATTTTCCTTTACACTAAATAATTTACCGTCTTTCAAAATTTTATAGAAATTAACTAATTTACCTATTTTTTGGACTACATGATTCGATAGTGTGCCTTATAACAAAAATCCAAGTAATACAATTTAGGATATAAGACTAGAGAGAAAAACTTTAACGAACATTTACTTAAACAAATGTGAATAGTATGATGATCGATGAAGTCATATGTTCATTCATATTAGTTCAATTTAAATTGAAAAAAAATATTTTCAAATTTGGATTTAAAATAATGTATCATGAATAAGGAGATAAAATATATTCAATTTTTTGGCTCATAAGTTTGATTTTGGATTGTGCACGATTTCAGGCGTCCGATAAAGTACTAATATAGTTCTAAGAAAAATGTCTCCTTCCTTGTAGAGATAATGTTCAGAAAACAAGAGGTCCAAAATACCGGAAGCCAACACAACTAAAATTCTGGTTCTGAAGAGCCCCCTTTATTGTTTTCCAACCCATGCAATGCAAATACATGCTTCCACTGTCATGAAAAGATGATTAAATTCATTCATCCTTCCACTCCTACCAATATCAAGTATAACATCCACAGCAGCAGAATCCACAATACAAAAGGTTATACTGTGTGTCTCTGCAAGTCCAATGAATCTGATTCTCAAGCTCCCCAACCAGGAGATATACGTAAGCAAGAAATTCTAGCACAAATTGCCATGCTTCAAACTCAAAAAGTCCGTCTCACAAATTATCTAGACGAGAGATCTGCATATTTAGCCAAGTTTGGTGAAGAAGCTAAGGCTGAGTTTGACAAGATTGGAGAAGATGCGCTCCAAGGATTAGATGAAGCTAGTGCCAGAGTATGCTTCGACTTTTGAGTTAACTATTTATTGAAATTTTGTATTTTGTTTGGGTGGGGAAAAGGCTCAAACCATGGTTTGGCAAAACTCTGTCTCTTGAGCCAAAAACACTAACCGATCAATCATCAAGCACAGGATGAAGGAAATCTACATGCGGAAGGTGTTTTAGTAATGACCTCTTGTCTTCATTTGTGTTTGGCAGATAACAGCAAACATAGAGAGCCAGAAGGTAGAGTTTGAGGAATCTGCAGAACTCTTCAGACAAGAGATTGAGGAGAGCGAAAAGGAACTAGATGAGTTTGAAGTTCAAATGGAGGATGGAAGAAACGAAGGGCTATTCTTTAAGAACCTTAGAAAGAAAGCACCTGTTGACAAAGCAAAAGCTAAAGAGGAGGCGGAAAAAATAAAAAATGTAACCAGAGAAAAAGCTGGTAGCAGAACAAGAAAAGGAATTTACCTCTTCTTTATTGGCCTGCTTACCTTTCTAATAGTTGATTCTATTGCCTCATCGTCAACTGATTGGAGGAAAGAAGCAGTTCTTGGAGCTATTGTTCTGGCTTTAGTTTCTCAGCTCATCTACGAACAGTCGATTTCTTCAGAAACTGGAAAAACAAGAAAGGCCAATACTGAAGAGAAAAAGGACTGAAGTTCAATTTTTTACTGAGATTGACCGAGAGTTTCTGGGAAAGACAGAATTATTTATGGATATTGCATGAGCAATAAACCCAGGTGGAAGCTTATAACTTGGGCCTGATAACATCATGCAGCTTTGCTTTTGCATCAACAACAGCAGATCTTGGTTATATAACTGCAATCACCAAAATCTGGGCAACTGGGTTACCGTGCGATGCTTTTCTTTCATATCTTTTGTTAAAACAGAAAAACATACTTTTATCATCATCCTAGCTTTTAGAAATGTACATTTGGAAGCTAACTTGTATCTCTGTATCTCCTGTCGTATAAACAATTAACGAGAACTAATAACTACAAAATGTTATTAATTTCTGTACAGCTTAACAACTGGTTAATCAATTAGAAAAGTATAGTAATTGCTGCCTGAAATTCCAAATAAGGCCTGAGGCAGATAAATATCCCAAAATTCCAAACAAATTACCCTTTTCTGTTAGCCAACTCCAAAATTTAGGCATCCTAGAGACAAGCTGCATTGCACCCAAGTACCTAATACCGTAATCTACATGTGTATAGATGTAGTCCATCACCAGCAGCTATTTGCCCAGGGCCTTTAAATTTCCTTCAAAACGCTATCAGGAAGCATAATATGACAAGCATGCTCAAAAATGTTGCTTGGTCTCATACCTAAACATCTCTGGAATCCCATTTCCTGTGAGAGACCAGTAAAATACTTGTGTTTTAGTATAATACTAGTAGGCTTGTAGCTGGATGTTGTCAACTAGTGGGAAAAATGCTGAAAAAATTATATTAAAAAATTAGTGCACATCAAAAAAATATCAATGCTCTAACTAATATGTTCCAGGTAATGGCCGTTGGCAGAACACCATGCGCCAAAGCATCATTTAGAACCTCAATTGCATCTGTTACTCTACCACAAGAACAGAGCCCCTTAAGAGTAATATTATACGAGATGATGTCGGGCTGTAGCCCATCTGCTGAGATGTGATCCCAAATCATTGATGCCATTTTGCAGTTTCCAACTTTGTAAAAACCCTCCATAATGGTATTATAAGTCACAAGGCTAATACACTTCCTCTGCCTCATCGTTGAATAAAGCTGCAGAGCATCTTCCACTTTGCCAGAACAACAAAGTCTATGAATGACAATGTTGTACATAGTAATATCAGGCATATGCCCTGTGTTAAGAAACTGATGCCACAACCTAACGGCTGCCTCCCCCATCTTATTCTCATAAAGACCATCTATCAACATACTATATGTGATAATATCTGGTTTCCACCCTTTTTGCAACATTTCATTAACATAATCAGAAGCCTCAGGAAATCTTCCAGCTCTCAGTAATCCATTTATAAGAATATTATAGGACACAACATTTGGTGAGCAACCTTTGCTGCTCATTTCCCCAAAAGCTTTAACAGCACTGTCAAGTCTGGAATGTTTAACAAACCCATCAATCAGCACATTACAAACATGAAGGTTCAATTTACAGCCACGCTTATTCATAAGTTCTACGACTCCACTCACCTCATCTAACCTCCCTTCTTTGCACAAAGCGTTTATCATTGACGAGTAAGTAAAAGCATCCACATCCACACCACCTCCCTTCTGTTCAGCCTCTTCCAACACCCGCAAAGCCCAATTCACATGCCCATTCCTACACAAACCATGAATCACCACACCATACGTAGCACAATCCGCCTTCGACAAACCACCCCACATCGACACGGCCTCTTCCACCTTCCCATTCTCAAACAATCCCTTCAGAAATATGTTATAACTTCTCACGTTCCGCAAACCCCAGTTCTCCATATCATCCCACAACTCAAAACATTCCTTAACCTTCCCCGCCTTACACAACCCATTAAGCATTGCATTACACGTAACAACATCAGGCCTAACACCTCGTCCAACCATCTCCTCGTAAACCCTCCTAGCTCCATCCAAATCCCCCCCTTCACTCAACCCATGTATCAAAGTACTATACGTAAACAAATCATGCCTCCTGTGATTACTCTTCATCCGCTCCCATATCTCCAAACCCTCACCAAACCTCCCACACTTACACAAGCCACTAATCATCACGTTATAACTCACCACACTGGGAAACACCGACTCTTCCCTCAACAACCTCTCCCACATTTCACTCGCCTTCACAAAATCCCCACTTTTGAAAAACCCATCAATGATCATGTTATAACACACCACATCAGGTTCCACCCCGCGCTCACGCATTTCATCGAACACTTCAAGCGCAAATCCCAAATCCCCACTCTTCGCCGTTGCACCAATCAAAGTACCGTAAGTGACCTTATCAGGGCTCAACCCGGCACCCGACATCCACGTCAGCAACTCCCTACCCTTCTCAAACTCACGCTTTTTACACAGCACCTTCATGAGAACGTTGTAGGTTTCGACATTCGGCGACACGCGAGCGGATTCAAAGTACTTGAAGAAGCCCTCAGCCCGTGCCCATTGGTTCGATTCAACGAAGGCGTTGAGAAGGGAATTGAAGGATCGTACGGTGGGGGTGCACCCGAACACATGCGGCATGGTTTGGAACACGTGCAGGGCTTCGTCTGGCATGCGGGATTTGGCGTAGGCTTTGAGGAGGGTGAGGGGCACCTCCTCGTGGCAGGGGCAGCGAATGGAGGAGACAATACGTGGTGCGTTGGCGAGGAAGAGGGCGGGGTCGGCGGTCAGGCGGCGGAGGATGTGGTGAAAGACGGCAGAAGAGGGGACAAAGCCGGGGCGGCGCGTGGCGTCGTCGAAGAGGCGAAGGGCAGAGAGAAGGGACTTCTGGGCTTTGAGCAGCTTGAGAAGACTGTGGGAAGAGAGGGATTTTGGAAGCTCCACCATGACACGGATAGTGGAGAGTGGAGCGGAAACAATTTTCACTACATTGCATATTTGCGTTTCACTGCTAAGGGAATTTGGAATACCCTTAAATCAGGTGTAACTTGAGTGTAAGATATAGGAAGAAGAATTTAGGAGATTAATTTTGTTTTATAAAGAATTTTTAATCTTGATAAAGAATTAAAAAGAATGGTATAAATTTATAAGAGTAATTAAATGTTAAATTCATTTATTTATTCATCATATTCCCTTTTTTTCTCGCTCACTATTAGAATATTATTGATTTGTCAAATTATTGTTACCAGTAGTGACAATGTAGTTTTGTTGGTACAGTGATGTTATGGCACAAGATAGTAATGGAGTTTTGGATATGTGAATGATTTTGGAGTGAAGTATGTTTCTGTTTGTTGCAATAAGAATGGTGTGCGATGATAAGTGTAATGAAGTTGATGAATCATGGCCTATGGGTTTGTTAACGTAATGAAAGTGTTTGATGAGATACCTCTAAGAAATAAAAGCTATTTCAATGTTATACAATAAAGAATAAAGAATGAATGTGGGTTTTGAACTTAGGTTCATATGTTCATTTGGGGTTCTTTAAATGATGTGGACTCCAAGCGGAGGAAAGTTTAAATGTTGAATCTAGTTTTTTTTTTTAAAATAAAATTTTACTTTTTAGTGATGAAAAATTGTAAAGGTGAAAATGTGAGCTTGACCCGACGGATCGAGATATTGAGCTCGTTGACTCGTAAAAGTTCGGCCCACATAATTTGTAACCTGTGCAAACTTGCCTTTGGCCTGCATAAAAAAGAAAAAAAATTTATACTTGTACATATTAATTACTTCTCTTTTAAAAATGTTTCACATTCTTATATGAGCGGAAAAGACCAATATTATGAATTATTGAATGTGCTAAAATTTGAAGAATACATTCTATATGTCAAAGTATGAATATGAATATGATGAAAATGTTGAATTATCAGTTTATCATTCAACTCTCCAAAATCTTTGCTTAATTTTGTGAATTTGTTAAAGTTTTCCAATTTTTTAAACATTGAAAGCTTTATCATAAAAAAAAAAAATAAACAGGTCGTCCCACATGCCAAAACTTATGCGGGACAGGCCAAACTTTTTAGTCCACATTTTCAACACAAGACGTGCTAGACCGGCTTGCATTTTGCAGTCCAAGTGCGGAATGGACCTAAATAGACCAAACCAGCCCATATTGTCATCTTACAAAATTGTCATTAAACGTAAATTATTAATTTTAATTTTAAAGAATAAGTGATGGGTAAAAAATGTCTCTCTTAGTAAATGTAAAACTTTTGCATTCACAAAAGCAACCATGTTCGTCTTAGATGAACATAAATGATGACATTGAATTATATTTTGTGTTAAATATATTTTCAGTTTTTAAATTTTAATATAAAATTAAAATTTTTTTATGTCTCAAGTTTTGCTACAGTTTAGTCCTAAAACTCTAAAATTGAATAGTTATAAACATTCCAACCCAATTACATTAAATACTTTTAATGTGTCAAGTAATATTTTTGACTCGTGTTTACCTGATTACTAGGGATGGTACACTATAAGAAAATGTTTTTCATTAATAACCAATCGTAGTGACCAAAAGGTGTTAGATAGTGACCAATTTAAATAGCAGTTTACAAAATACAAAATTATTAGTTACTAAAATAATCATTATTATGAATAAAAATTACAATTGGTCGTTAAATTAGTCACTAATTTCTTTGGTAGCCTTAGTAGTTAATATTTAGTGGCCAATTTCCTTTAGTATCTAAGTCTTAAAAAACCAATCTAATGACCCATTATATTTTTTATCCATAATAGTGAGTAAATTGGTATCCAAATTAGTTATTATAGTGACTAACAACTTTTGACCACTAAAATTGATTGTTAATGAAACATTTTCTTCTAGTAAAACATGAAGGGTCAGGAAAAGGTTTCGATATCTCATACTCATTCCCATAAAAAAAAATCATCTTCATCCATATACCTAAACTCAACGGGTATTAAACTTTTGTCTCATCTCCATCCATATTGGTTAATGGGTATATACTCGTACCCGTACCCATTTTCTTACTGTCTCAATATCAATTAATTAACTTTATAAAATAATAAAAAATTATAGTGTAGGAAACATAATATTATCAAATATTCAACATTAAAAGGATGGTTATTTCTTCAATATCAATTATAATTTCTTTCAAATATTTAGAAAGAAATTATAATTCTATACATTTCAAACTAGAATACCAAATAAAATTTCATAAGAACCAAATCATTTATTAAATTTGCAAACGTTAATGAAACCTAGTTCATAAAATTTAAAAATAGTTGAAAAAAAATCTTCTTTTCTAAACACTAATCAAAGTTATAATAAAGCGCACAAAGGAAAATAAATGTATAATTAATGATATAATAAGATAAAAAACACGTTAGAGTTCTAAGAATACTTTTCAAATGTCAACTTAGTGGTTGGTTGAGAGACAACAAAAATTATTTTAGCGAAACAAAAAGGTTCTTCAAATAAAAAAAATTAATAATAATAGAATAAAGAAGATATTTTTTTTATATTACCTAGTAATGAAAGGTATATGCTATTGAACACTTAAATTCTTAAATTGAGAGTGTTAAACATTCTCATGTGAAAAGAAAATATACAATAAATAAAAATATTAAAAAAAAGTAGAAATATTCAAATGTGAGACATACAAAATATTTAATTGACATACATCATTTGAACATAATTGCATAAAGGTTATGATAAGACAAAATATATCTTGGATGTAATAATGAATTTCATGACAAATCAAAAACTTAGAAGAAATAAAAAGTACAATACACACACACACACACACACACACACACACACACACACACACACATATATATATATATATATATATATATATATATATATATAATGTTACTTAATAGATTATGAGTATTTTAATAATTTAAATGGGGACATGAATATGACGGGAATGAGTATTATAGAAGGTATAAGGATGAGAACAAGACAGATATGTACATCAACATCCTCATCCCCAACTGAACAAGTTGGGTATTTTCCATACCCATATCATTACCCTCACTTAGTCAATGTGGGGATTCCTTGTAAAAACGGGAACGAGTTTGAGCAGAACCCACGAGGGCGACTTGATTTGTTATCCCTACCGTTTACACTTGTTTAACACATTCCAGTTTTCAAATGTTAGTTTAGAACTTCGTTTAACGCATAAAAATAATTCAACTTTGTTGGATTAAGAGAATTACATTCATTCATTTTTAAACCTTGAGACCAAAATGTATCAAAGTTTAAAACATAAATGAATTTTGATTTGATACCCAAGTTTAGATACTACAACATATTTAACCCTTATTTTTTAAAAGTGAGTGGTAAGTAGTGAATTTTAAACCTAACTCAACCTTATAAAATCGATTTGTAAGGTGAGGTTTGTACCCACTTCAATACTCTAAATTGATCTTATCTCTAATTGATGTGGACTTTCGGCACACCCCGTCGCACTGAGGTATATACTTCTCGTAGGTGGGACGAAACATTAATGGATGGTCCGATAACGGAAGGAATGATATGTCCAACAAATACAAATCTCGCTAGAATAGGCTCTAACCCACAACTCTAATACCATGTTAAAAAATGAATTTTAAACCTAACTCAATCTTACAAGACTAGCTTATAAAGTAAAATTTGCACTCCTTTATATAATTTAATTTGGTCTTATCAATATGGAACTTCCAATGGTGAGATCCTTTCGCAACATATTTTTCTCTTACACTAAGTTATAATTTCATAAATTATTGTTTTATTATAATACTTTATTTATACTTATTGTTATTACTTTAATATAATATTCTATTATTAAATGTAGTTATAATGTGAATGTAACCGAAAAAGTGATGGTCAAAAGTATCTCTCATTTTTTTTATTTTGTAAATTAAGAATCAAATTGAATTATTTAATAACAAAACTAAACTAAACACGTACACACACATATATATATATATATATATATATATATATATATATATATATATATATATATATATATATAATAAAATAAATATAATATATATATATA
>Ga0214543_1007066_pt1 | contig 19518 bp, 9 predicted proteins | sample CNSS2metaG_FD_160094 | JGI IMG/M metagenome (GOLD analysis project Ga0214543, IMG submission 160094) | Root nodule microbial communities from cowpea collected in UCLA plant growth center, Los Angeles, California, USA - CNSS2 | ecosystem: Host-associated > Plants > Roots > Nodule | place: USA...
TATAAATAGTTTAGTAATTTAAGCGGGGACGGGTATTTGGGCGGGTATATATATATCCCCATCCCCATCCCCATCCCCAGTTGAAAATTTCGGGTATTACCCATACCCATACCCATACCCAGTCAAAACGGGGACGGGTTCGGGTGATACCCACGGGCACGGGTTTATTTGCCATCTCTAGTTGCAATCAATCTTTCTCTTAGAGTCTTTGTGTTGTCTCCTTTAATTCTCTTTGGTAGTCCTATTATTTTCTAATTTTTATTTTCTTGTTTTGTGGTTTTAAAATTCCTTGAAGTTTTGTCTAGAGTTTTGTATTTTCTTTAACCTTTTGAGTCAAGACTTAGATCTCGCAACGCTTTTCACTTTGTTTGTTCACTCTTTGCTTAAGCTAGTGGAGTTCTTTGTCAAGCCTTAAAGGAAATTTGAGTGGTAAAAGTCAGGAGAGTACATTCAAGAAAAAGCCTATAAGTGTGATACACGAGTGAAAAACTGAGTGAAACACTTAGAAGAGTGGTGAGTTCCTAAATATATTTTATTGTACTAACATTTTCTTGTAAAAACTAGCAATATTGAGTAATGCAACATGTTTCCACAGAGGCATCCTTCTAGAATTGGTTTAACATATGATTTAAATTATCCTACTCCTAACCAGTACCATTTGGTTAGAGGACTTGAACGTACCAAGAGAGTGACACGTAGAGATACACCTAGTATTTATAAGGCTTTGGTAGAGGATGTCAATGCCTTGGAATCCAAAATTATAAAGCTAAATGGCAAGATTGCTAGTATTAAAAGGAAGCACAATCTTGATAGAAAATCATTGTCAAAGATAAGTGCACTAAGATGTTCCAAATGTGAAGGCTATGGGCATGAAACTCATCAATTTCCTAATGGGGATGTAAGTCCCATGACTAATGACGACCTTAAGAACTACATTTTATACTTGAGAGAGAAGGAAGAAAGGACAATGCAAAAATTAGATGTATTGAAAAGAAGGCAAGAGCGGAAGCTAAAAAGAGCCCATGAGAAGGAAACACTTATAGAAAATGAAGCAAAAGAAAAGAGAGAAAAAGAAGAGAAAGAAAAGAGAGAAAGAGACGAGAAAGAAAAGAGAGAAAAAGAAGAGAAAGAAAAAAGTGGGAGAGAGGAGAAAGAAGAAGGAGAGAGAAAAGAGAAAGAAGAGCGAGAAAAACTAAAGAAAGAAGAGAGTAGAAAAAGAGAGGAGGAAGAAAAGAGAGAAAAAGAGAAAGAAATAAGAGAGCATTATGAATTGTCAATGAAAAATGGTACCAACTTTCCTCTTATTGTTTTATTGCCTATGGATAAATTATTCATAAAAGAGCAATGACATCAACAATGGAAAGAAGAAAGGATACTTAGAGAAAACTTGTTCATCAAGCAACAATGGGAAGACAAAATGATGATAAAAAAAGACACAAGCTTAGAAATATATGCTCATGAATTAGCTTGTTTACCCATTCCTAACAAACTTATGGATGATCAAAGTCATACCTATAATTTGGTTGTTTGTTTGCACAATATTCCTTTTCTTTTCTTTGAGCATTGTATCTTTAATTTAAAATTGTTTGATGATTTGTGTAGGTAAGGATTTGACCTTGGAGGCAAACCTCCAAAATCTTTGATAATAAGAGATTGGCCTCTTCAAAGATCCAAATCCCATTTTAGTAGAATTTCTAACTTTTTATTTATTTTAGATTTGCGTCTCTGATTTATGTTTGCGTTTGTGCATAGGACCTTCTAGAATTCAGGTTGAATTCTCTCCAAACGGGGGGAAATGATAAAGAATCTTAAAGTGAGACAAATTTGAGGACAAATTATTTTTAAGAAGGAGGGTATGATAGACGACTATCTTCTAAACTTCAAGTTGTACGAATTTGAGGATAAATTCTCTTCAAGAAGGAGGGAATGATAAAGGACTATCTCAAGATTCCATAGAAGAAAAACTTAAAGATGAACTTGAAGAGGAACCTTTGGATTTTCTTTTAGAAATTAGTTATGTTCTATTTTTTGGGCGTTGGGCTTTCTTTTATAAATTAGTTTATGATTTTATGTTTTTGGGCTTGGGCCTTCTTGTAAGGTTCTCAAGTTTTCTTAAACTTATATGTCTATATATAGAGGTATCAAAAACTAATGTAAACACTTTTAGTCATATATTGAATTTGATTTCATTAAAGAGAGAATTCTCTTTGTTATTGGCTTAGGCCTCTAGTTCTTATCAAAGATTAACATCTTTGTGACGAATCTTCACTTGACTTATCAATCTGCTAGATTGTGGCGTCCTCCATATCTGTCTTATTTTGTGTTCTTCTCTGATTTATTCGTGTCGTACCTCTTGAGGATTCAAATTCAGAAACGATCGAACTCTTTCCTGGTTAGGATCGTATCATTTGTTATCTAGATTTTAGGAAATTTGTCACTCTCTCCCTCTTCATTCACTTTTGTTTTTCTTTTCCTTCAACATCTCTCTCCCAAAATCTAAAATTTCTTCTTCATACCTTGTCTCTTTCAAAATTTGATTATATCTCATTAAAATTGGGGAGTTAAGAAACATTTATACCCAATGAAATTTTCAAAAAGAGTAGGTTCTTATTTACTCTAAAGACTTTTGTTTTACTCTTTTTTTCTTATGTTTTTGTCATTATCTTCAATGGGTCATTTAAAAAAAGTGATATCTCAACTTGTTTTATCACATACTAAAATTTTGTTATGTTTAGACACTCTGCTCTAGGTCCCTAGATGTTGAAATAATCTTGTTGCTGAGCTTTGAAAAATGCGATGAAGTTGAGCATTTCAAGTCATGTGAAAGTAACTTGGTCACTAGATTTTTTATTTATATGCAAAGATTATGGTTGGTTGAAAATTTGTTTAAATACATGAACATGAGTGTTGTTAGGATTGATTTATACATAATTGTTTAAAATGTTTAGGACTGAATATTGTTGCTAATAAGTTTATCTAGTGACTAGGTTAGGCATGTTAAGTATAGATTTTTATTAAATGGAGTTTTGAATATAGTTTAGATAAGTAGAGTAATATATATATATATATATATATATATATATATATATATATATATATATATATATAACCTTTCTTATGATTAGTTATGAATTTGATATAAGCACAAACATGCATACTTTGAGTTAAGAGAACAATGTTGATTTGCAATGAGTAAAGGATGATGTTTGAGTAAACCATGATTTAGATTAATCATTTGAATTATTTAAAAGTTGTATCATTTAAAAGGATGCTTTTGAAAAATACTTTGAAATTAAATGATTTTGCGTCTGAGGTTGACTTTTCTAATATTCTTGCTTAGACGAAAAACAAAACAGAAATCTAGATTAAATGATTTTGCGTCTGAGATTGACTTTTCTAATATTCTTGCTAGACGAAAAATAAAACAGAAATCTAGACCTTGTTTTCAATCCTATTTTCACTCAAGAAAAAGTAGGGCTAAAAATAACCCAACTCTCAGCCAAATTTTTGCTCGAGTAAAAGTAGCACCACAACTCGACTCATTTATTTATCAAATGTTCACTCAAGCAAGTTGCCCAAAGAAAATATTTTCACTCTCAAACTAAAGAAATTTCATTTCTTTCTTCTAGTCTCTTTGTGTGTGTGTGTGTGTTTGTGTGTGTGTGTGTGTCTGTGTGTGTGTGTGTCTGTGTTTGTGTATGTGTGTGTGTGTGTGTGTGTTTGTGTATGTGTCTGTGTGTGTCTGTGTGTGTTTGTGTATGTGTGTGTGTGTGTGTCTGTGTCTGTGTGTGTTTGTGTGTGTGTGTGTGTGTGTTTGTGTATGTGTCTGTGTGTGTTTGTGTGTGTTTGTGTATGTGTGTGTGTGTGTGTGTGTGTCTGTGTGTGTTTGTGTGTGTGTGTGTGTGTGTGTTTGTGTGTGTATGTGTGTGTGTGTGTGTTTGTGTGTGTGTGTGTTGGTGTTTGTGTCTGTGTTTGTGTGTGTCTGTGTTTGTGTGTGTCTGTGTCTGTGTGTGTTTTAAATCCATGTCTTGAATTGGATTACATGTTAGTATTTGGTAGGACATACTTAATATGTATCTTCTTTTGGAAAGCATTAGTCAACATTCCACTTGTTGAACATCTTTACTATATAGATCCATGTGTGGTCTATATAGTTCTTGTATGGTTTGCTTGATTGAAATTAGATTATTTGTGAATTTTTAATATGTGTGTGTGTGTGTTTTAAATCCATGTCTTGATTTGGATTACATGTTAGTATTTGGTAGGACATACTTAATATGTATCTTTTGGAAAGCATTGGTCAACAGTTCACTTGTTGAACATCTTTATTATATAGATCCATGTGTGGTGTATATGGTTTTTGTATGGTTTGCTTGATTGAAATTAGATTATTTGTGAATTTTTAATAAAGTTATTTCTTTTATATCATGTGTGGTTTACTTTTACATATAAATATGTTGTGAATCGTAATTATTATACTTTGTACACGAGCAAAAATAGGCACCACCACAGAGAGAACGAGCAAAAATAGGCACCACCACAGAGAGAATGTTTTGAAAATAATAAAGATATATAATTTATTTTATTTTAACTATCTTGTATAAATATTTGCATATGTTTATTTTTTTTTTTTTGGTATTTTAAGTTGTATTATTTACTATTATAAGCTTTGTACAAGTCTTTGATAAATTTATAATACATTTCATACTTTAATTTTTAGGATATTACAAAATTGGTATCGAATTACACTTGAATTAGCTTAAAATAAATCAAATTTGAAAATAAAAAATTAGTAAAAATGGTTTAAAAAAAATAAAGATTAGAATTTTAAATTATGTTTAATATATAAATTAGAATTTTAACTTATTTATTCTTATTTTATATACTCTATCATTTCTAAATTTTTTTCATTTAATATCTTTTTTATCTTTCCTCTGTAATTCTGACTTCATTTCGAATATTTGAAGTTTTTTCCCTTACATCTCAAAGTTATCTTTATGGATGTGATTTGCACGCAAGGTGGGTATTGATCTTTCTTGTACGTGACATTTGAACCAGTTAAATTAATCTCTACTAATTTAGGTTGCCAATAATATATTCTATTTGTGAATCATGTGGTAACTTAGCTTAGTTTGGAACCATTTCTTGTGGAACTTTCAAAAAGAGACAGGAGGATGTATTTATTTCAAGTGGATTTAGAACGTAAGTGAAAGTTGAGAATATAAGAATTAAGTAAATGTTGATTGTTGGTTGAGAAGGAAATTTATAATTTAGATTATATGTAGGATTGGTCTATAGAAAGTAATTGTTTGAGTTAGTGATATGTTTATATTGAAGTAAAAATGCAAGAATTTAATAAATATGTGTTAGCTTGTGTTGAATTTGAATTAAAAATGGTTTTTTATTCATATTAATACGTGCAAAATTACATATAAATATTTGACTTGTGTTGAATTCGTTGAAATACCTTGTAATATGATTTTAATGTATTTTTAGAATCATGGTTGATCACTCAAACAAGTTTTTTCTCTTGTCTTTTTTTTTTCTGCTCAAGCATTAGTTGGTCACTTAAGCAAAAAATATGAGTAAGAAAAGTTTCCCTCCTTTAGGAGGTTTTTATCGCAAAATCGTAATAGTTATTTTATAAAAATATTATTTTCTACAAAATCATGAATGAAATATATATTACTTTACATCTAAAAAATCAAACACCTTTCTTACAAATAAACATAAAAATCATTTAGATAGATTCAATTGGCATCATCGATTTCATAATTTTTAACTTTTATAGTTCCATTTAATACATTCAAATTGAAAAAATTCATGGTAAGAAGGAAAAAAATTAAAAAAATTTATTTGGTTTTGGATTTAAAATAAAATACTTCTAGTTATTAAATTTTCATCGAAAGTAATTTTACTTTTTTTCAAGACATTATATTATAACTCTTTAATATATTTTTTATGATTTATAGTGCTCATCATTTGGTCTCTTTCTTTATGCGATTATTTATATATGGTTCTTGCTATGTTAAAGATAAAATTGATTGATGTAAATTTAGATACGCAACTTCTTTTATTTTTCTATTCTAAAATATTATATTTATTTATAGTCATATTTCATAATAAAATTTTAATTTCATTTTATTTTAAATTTTATTTCAACTTGAATTTATATTTCTAAATTATTTGCTTACATAATGTTACTTAAAAAAAACTAAAAATACTTAAAATAAACTAAAAATTATTTACAAATATCAAGTAATTAACAATTTTTTATAAGTGATTATGATACTAGTAATGGAAAGAACTTTGGAACCAATATGAGTGATAAAATATTTCAACTCCTTTACCTTAAAGAGATCTCCTATGGAAGTTCCTTAGGTAAAACTATAACCAAAAAATACAATATTTTGACATAAAATTTCACATGCTCATTCAGTAAACTCGTTAAAATATTAAGTTTATTGATTACAAAAACTGATGTAATCCTTCATTGATATTAAAAAAAAACAAAACAAAAAATCAAACAAACAAACCTAGTGTAATACTTCAAGAAGTACAATTTTCTCGTTCTGTTTTGAAATGTTTGTATTAATTTGTAATTTTGTTTTTTACTATTCATCACTTCAGAAAAATAAGTCAGATAGCCTTAATATTAATTCCAATATACCTGTTTGAAAGACAAGTGTTTGTTAGAAACATTGAATATCCAATCCAAGTGTCGATAAAATTTTAGGTGACTGCCGAAATATGTGCATTGAAGGGTCTGGAATAGAATTGGAGAAGCGACTAAGAGCAATGAAGTATGCTGTTCCTGGTTTCGGCAACAATAAATTGATATATAATTAATTGCCGAAATGTGCAGTATCTACCATTCACACCCAATGAGTATACATAATAACAATACATGCACCCATGGAAGTCATTCACAAAATTAACATTTTCAGTCAAATGTATCAGCTAGAGAGTTCCCTTTACGAACCACAGCAAGCAGATTTTTGAGCGCCTTGGGAAGACCCTGCTCCCTGCTCAGGTTGGTTAATCTTCAGTGTCGACGGCTACAAAAATTATGATAATTAAATTTAGTTAGGGCTTTCTCATTCAACCAAACAAAAACCTTGTATTCTTAAAAACTAATGATTTACTCTTGCATTGATCAATTAGTTTGTAATCAGAAAATGATGCAATAGGGAAAAAGTTCAAAACAAAAACCTCAGTCTTTGAGTCATTATCTGCAAGCCTTTGCTTGATGTCCCGGGCTATTGAAAAGAAAACCTCATCCACGTTCATATTAGTTTTTGCACTCTGCACAACCATAATCTCCTTATTAAAAACATATCAGCAATTTTTCCATGCTCAACAAGAGCAATAAGTGCCATAGTGCCACTTACCGTCTCAAAAAACTTGATGCCATATTCATCTGCTAGAGCTTGGCCCTTTGAAGTTGGAACAGCCTAAGGATAACATCGTCCCGCATCAAAATAGTGCGTAACCATAGGAGACACATATCCAAGCTTAATCGAAAGACGAAGTACAAGTGAGAGTAAGTACGACAAACCCTTTTGCTTTCATCCATGTCAGCTTTGTTCCCCACTAATATCTTGTTGACATTGTCAGAAGCATGCTGTTCAATGTTGCGAATCCAATTCCTGATGTCTGGACATGAAATGGAATTAATAGGGCAAAAAGAATCTACTCAAATTATAAAGTTGAAAATTAGACTTAACTGATAAATACTTGTTCAACTAATACATGCTGCTTTAAGGAAACACAAATTGGAGAGCAATAGTGGGTAGGGGGGATAATAGAAGACCGAAAAATTAGAGGAAGGAGAAGTTACTGTTAAAAGAGGACTCGTCAGTAACGTCATACACAAGCAAAATACCCATGGCTCCACGGTAATATGCTGCAAAAGAAGGATCAAAATCAAAAAACAAGGACAGAAGCTCAAATTTGCAAGCTTGAAAAAAACCAGATTGTCAACTGATATTATGATAGAAATCATATTGACAAACAAAGCAAGAGCCTACAGCAAAATATTACATTTATAGATAGTAGCAAAGTAGACCCTAATAAGTTTAAAAGCCTTGATGTTTATATAAACATATGACGTTATAGACAGCAGGGAGGCAAACACTGAAAAACCAACTAATAGACAAGTCTCATAATACACAGAATTCTTCAAACAAGGACCTCATGAATAATGGAATACAATTATCATCTCAAACAGCCACCAATATAAAATACCACCACGTTATATCAAGCATATTAGACATTTTAATTAGCAACTGAATATTTGACACACCAAATCATAGCAGACGGGTTTAAGATACAATGGTTTATCAATTTAGAGAACAAGGAGAAATCTACATGCCTTAGTCAATAATAGCAAAAATACAGTCATCAGAACCAAAAAGATACAGTTTATAAACCACTATGCAACTCATCCTGTCAAATATAACAACCACGTAGAACAAATTAATGAACTTAAATGGTCAGCAAGATACAATCAACAACGAAATCAACTGAGGTTAATAAAATAAAATAAAATTTACATTCAACTAGTTCCTAAACAAATCGAAAGAAAAGAAAATGTAGACAAATACATAAATAGCCATGGTTGAATTATAAGATTGTGTGAAGTACACATTGCAATAGAAGTGATTAATTATAAGTTGGATGTAAAGAATCACAAGTTCTAACCAAACACTATAGAGTATACTGGGACTCTGGGAGGAGGGGAAACACATACAATCTAAAATACTAACCAGTTGTAATAGTTCGAAACCTCTCTTGACCAGCTGTATCCCATATTTGCAATTTGATTCGCTTGCCATCGAGCTCTATGGTCCTTATCTTGAAATCAATACTGAAGGAAAAAAAAAAACATTAAGGTAACAGTAGAGGCAACTCTTCACAAGTTAGGAGGTTTCACGAAAAAAAGAACCTACCCAATGGTCGTGATGAAACTAGTAGTGAAAGATCCATCCGAGAACCGCAATAGAAGGCAACTCTTACCCACACCTGACATATGAAGAAAATAAAATAAAGTGATATCCAAACGCACAGGTAAATTGGATTTTAGAATTTAAGAAGTAATCCCAACAAATACCGAGTTTTTCACTATTAGACTGGGAAATGTTCCCAAAATTGGCAACATTTGACAGGTACCAATCCAGTGAACAACTAATACCCAGTAACAACCTTTCTTTTGCAATTTCATTGACAATTAACCACTAGCTCCATTCATCACACTAAACTGACAACCACAGCATTCACTTGAAAAAAAGTACTAATCATCCATTTACGGCTTAAAAACACAGAGCAGTAAGCACCCAAGGAAGGTCAATTTTAACCCTAAACAAACATTCACCAGAATAAAATAAGCCACTATCAGAAACCGGATCGAATCGAGTCACAGCATGGGCGGAAGAATTATAACATAACACTGAAAGAAAGAAAAATTTTTTTAAAAAAAAAGAATAAATTACCGCTGTCGCCGATTAGGAGAAGCTTGATGAGGTAATCGTAATCGGCCCGAGCTCTTGCAGGAGGAGCAGCCATGGAGAGGAAGAGGAGAGTAGAAAAAGGCGATTGAGGGAGGAATTGGGATGAAATTGAAAATGATGAGATATTGTGGTGAAAGGAAAGTGTGGGATGAAGTAGAAGCGATTGCAAAGTGGTTGGAGACAGGGGGGAAATGGGAGAGAAGAAGGTAGAATCGAGATCTGAAAGGGAAAGGGTTGTTCTCTTCTCTGTTGTGGTCGGGCGTTGAAAAGCGCTTTTTTTCTTTTAGGGAAAGGAAATGCCAAACACTGTGCCTGTTTACCTCTCACTTCTCAATTATAAGGCCGTTTCCACGACCCATTTCCGTAACTCCTTCATCCTCATCACTGTATATACCTTTCCTTATGCTAAAAAACAATATATTTTAAATTACTGTTAATTATGATAGATTAAATTATGTTTTTTTTTTCTTATTTTCAAAATATCGATTTGGTCTTTTATCCTAATTTTATTTTTATTTTAAAAAATTTGATGCAACTTTTTTTGTTAATACTATATTAAAAGAAGTGTCACGTCTGTGTTTTTTTGAATTTTTGTTAATTTTTTATTTATTCTTTTTAATTAAAAATTTGCCACACATCATAAGAGTAATTAGGAATGTCAAAAAATTTCGTAAACTCGTAACGGGTAGAAAACGGATATTAATAATGGATACTCACTATTCACGGGTACAAGTATTTTCTATACCCGTATGTTAACGGAGCGGGTACGGATATCATAGTATTCGTACCCGTAGATACCCATACCCGTTAAACTTTAATTCACAAAAATACCCTCATATATATATATATATATATATATATATATATATATATATATATATATATATATTAGTACAAAACATTCTGACCTATTTTTTTTTAAGTTGCACATCTTGTCTTGTCTTCTATCTTCATTTCCAGATTCAAGTATTGGTACGTTATCTTCTTCCAAATACACCCTTTGACATTCTTCTTTTTCCTTTCTTTGAAATTGATCATATATATCAAACCCTATATATAAAGTAAAATTTATGGTATGATTGTTGTCAAATGATGAAATCAAAATAAGAATATTTGGCATGTGACAATTGAGGTTTATTATTTGTTTATTTTGTTTATTTTTTAGGAATCAAGTGGAGAAAGTGGGTTTGTTGATCAAACTAATTAAAGAATCTATATTATGTTGAGCGTCATTTTATATTTATTTTTATAATTATTTGGACTCGTATGAACTTGAATTTATTTGAACTTTATAACAAATTTATGACAATGATGTATTTATTTTATTTTATTTGAATTTATGATTAATATATTTTTTAAATAATTTTGTAAATACTCGCGGGTACCCGTGGACACCCGCGGATATGAAAAAAATAGGTGGGTACCCGCATAACGAATACCCAACGAATATGAGTACGAATATGGGCGCATAGTTATCCCGCGAGTAAGGTACGAGAAAACTACTACTCATATCTTACTTGCCCCGTTGATATCCCTAAGAATAACATTATGATATGAAAGTGGTACTATCACATCAAGTGTCAATTTCTCATCTTCAATCTAATTTCTGTGTTTTTATTATGTCTCAATTTAATACCAAACTTTTTAAAAATTAAGTAATTTTGTCTCTGTCTAAATGTATACTAACTTTTTTTAATTAGTTGATAGTAGTGTCAAAAAAATGTAGTTAAATGTAAGTTTTCTTTGACATTATTAATGTTTGTGAATGGAATAAGATGACTAATTTGTTTGATTTCATTTGTAACATTTTTTTCAAAGAAAATGAAACAATCTCAATTTCAAGACTAATATAATGCGACTAAGTCAAAGATCGAAAAAATAAATAAAATATTTAGTATTATTATTATCGTTATCTCCTATCGTTAAATTAACAGAAGATAATGAAGAACAATATTAATATATTATCATTATCTCCAATTGTTAAATATTTATACGATAGTAATATATTAACGACATGTTGAATTTTCATAATTTGGACTTACTTTCCTTATCAGTTTTTTTTTTTTTTTTTATTTTTTTTAATTTTGATTTTTTTTTTTTATTTTTTTTTTTTTTTTTTTTTTTTATTTTGAAGTGATACTGACTATTCAAGATTCTTACACTTTTAGATAAAGTATTTATTGTGTCACAGTATTTTGCATTTACTATATCTACTATATAAAAAAAAAAACTATTATTAGGTAAAATACAAAATTTATCCTATTTAATATTATGACACGTATCTAAAATACTGGCGTTTTGTTCATTCATTAATCCTATTTAGGATATTTACACGTGTTTGAAAATTTTAACTATTTTAATACTCACATTCTTGTAGTTCTCCATTTTGAAATTAAAATCCTTTTAAATTAAAATCCGTAATTGAATGGCATGAACACGGTGGATAAATGGATTTTGTCATTGATTTGGTTTGCAAAATTTTATTTTTGGAGCCAATTTCCAAAATAATTTTATAATACATTGTGCTTTTGATTTCTTTGTGTGCCAAATTGTGGGAAGAGGAAGATTTATTTATTTGTTCTTCATCGATCGATTGAGTAAGATTTTTTCCTTGAATTTTATTATAAGCTTCTTCTTCTACTTTTCTATTTCTTTCTATTATTTTGTTTTATCAACATTTAAGATTTTCATGTTCTTTGGTGTTTTCTAGGTTGAAGCATGAAAAATGGAGGTTACATTGTTTTTCTACTTATTTCTCGTCACCATAAGCTCGAGGTTCTTTTTCTTCTACTACCTTTTTTTCCTTGTTATGTTTTTTGTTTCCATTTCTGTATTCTCGCTCTTTCTCGCTCTTTCTTTGTAGCCATTGAGGATGGATTGACAATGCTTTTGCATTTCGGGCCTCTACACTCATACCTCTTATCATATCTAACTCCCCCATCGATACCCCATTCAAAAAATCCATCCTTTTTCAAATCCACTTTGTGATTCATCCTCATGCCACCATTAAAGAATCCTTTAAACCCTCTTTCATTCTTCTCCATTTTGAACCCTAAAGAAACACACCCTTCTCTGTAAGACCCACAAAATTTAGTTAATTAAATAATTAATTAATTAATAAATGCGGGTAATGGGAGCCTTTATGACGTTAAATGTTAATTAATTTGACGTGGAAAAGTACTAGTTTAATTGGTTAGAAGTACTTAGTTATGTTGAAAGGACTTGGGTTCAAGTCCTATGTATGCCCAATTGTGTGTTATTTAATTGATCATTATTTTAATAATATGCTTGATCATGGTGAGTGATAATATAATCCTAGAATTATAAATATTATCATGAAATATGAATTGGTTGAATGATTGTACATTGATTTGACATTAGCATGGTTATGAGTTTGAACCTTGGTAGAACTAAAATAAACTTTCTTTTTGCCAAAAATTCTTTTTGGCATGGAAGGGAAAGGTCATAGAAACCCTGGCCGTCAGAGAGCAGCTAGGAGGGCTGCGAAAAGGATCTTGAAACAACCATTGAATGAGCATTAAGCTAAGTTTAATGTCAATTTTTGTTTTTGGACACTAAGCTTGATTAAGGTAGAGTTAAGAGAACCATTGAAGAGGAAAGAGAGGGTTTTGAGACTACCAATAGTGAATGTTGTGAGGAAAGGTTTTTGAGCACGTAAACTGGAATTTGGGAGACATTGCATCAAGGCTTGAGAGTGGTAACAAAGGAGACCATAGTTGATCAAGGAGGAACTCTTATATAATCAGTTTAAGCAAGTAATCCAGGTTATGGGAGCTCGACGACGCTAATTTTACGTCTTTGATTAAAAGCATGATGTATATCTTGAATATATGTATGATTTCTCTCTGCCCTTGATTAAATTTCGTGTTTCTGGAATTTTCCATAAACCGCCTGGCGAGTGATGAACTGCCGCCAGGCGACTCATATGTTTTTATGTGATTTTCTGGGTTCCTGCGAGGATCCGCCTGGCGGCAAGCAACGTGCCACCAGGCGACACATCTCTGACCAACCCAGTTCTGCGTTTTGGCATGAACTGCCTGGCAGTGATGAACACCCGCTAGGTGACGCGAGTCAAAGTGACTCGATCTTGATGTTCTGTGTGTTTTGGGTGGATTCTGATTGAGAAGGAAGAGAGCTTTAACATGGAATTGATTATTGGACGCTGGAAACTTGGGAATGTTGTTATCCATTAGAGTTAATTTGATGAAATTGCCATGAACGCTCTTTTAGGGTTGGAATTTTGGGGTTTGAATGTCACTAGAATAATTAAAGGTTGAATTGCATTGGAAAATGTTAATGGATGTGTTTAGACTGCGAACTCTTATAATTATAAGCGAAATCGTGTGAGAATTGATAGAAATCTGCAAAGAAGTGAAAACTGAGAAATGCTGGGATTTCACGGGTGCTGAGAAGTTTTGGAAATTTTCCAGGATGTATGCACCGCCTAGTAGCACGGGGTCTGTCGGCAAGCGCCAACGCAAAGGAGATGACTCTGAGTGGCTGTGGGGATGCAGTCTTGGGTCTAAAAAGATTGTTTGAGGTCAGTTTTGCATTATGTGAAAGTAGAGTGGAAATAAGGTGGTTATGGCATTAGGAGGAGTGAGTAATTTATGGAATGAGATCAGGAGGAGTTCTAAATGCTGAGTTATGTAAAAGTTTGAATATAATGACAGCATAATAGAGGTCAATGTAAACTAGAATCTTGTTGAATGATGAGCCATAATTTGGATTAAGAGTTGGAATGTGAGGGGAAGTTGCTTGAGATAAAGAGGTGTTAACATTCTAAGATAAAGTATAATTGGTATGTTACTTATAATTGAATTGAGATGGATGTAACAATGGGATACGTGATAGGTTCCAAGTATATTTGTGACTCTAACCTAAATTAGAGAAAAAGGGTAGTAGGGAATATAGATCCTATGGTGTAATGAAATACTTGACTTAGAGAGTTGATAAATGCAAAGATAAGGTGTATCTATTGATTAAGTGAAAAATGATGAAACTGTGTTATATGAGTCACCTAACATGATGGAATTATCTAATTTAGAGAGTAAGTATGGTTGCCATGTTTTGAAATGCGTTAAATAAGGGTCTGTAACATCTTGACCGAATATTACGGATTTAAATAATAAAATAAAGAAATAATAAATAAACTTCATTTATTCAAATATCATTTCTCAAAACGCGGTAAATTTAAAATTTTATTACATTACAAAGTATTGCAAAACCTCTATTATAAACTTGATTATAAAAGCCATGTTCAATAATCCAAGATTACAAATCTGTAAATTTCATAAAATAAAACTCTATATCAAATTTCCCAGATAGCCCACGCTTCGACTCTTTGTGTCACCAGATCCACCTGCAACATCATCTGCTCTCGTGTACCGCGTACATGATCATCGCCAAACACAAGCAGATAGGGTGAACTAACAGTTAAATAAACACATATAAATATTTGTATATATATACATCATATAAACCATACAATTACACCAAAGGAATTTGTATCCTTTGGTTTCACAACACATGGCCACCACCATGTTACCCGTATTCTACGTCTTCTAATAAGTACCTCGAGATGTCTTGCTGCCACACCTACCAGCCACAACTGGTAGAGCACGTGCGGGAAACCATGCTACAGACCACACTCCATAACGCCATGTGGAGTATCCAATACGAATAACATTCGTAACGTCCCAAGACTACAAAACTCGTCAACTTAATACTGAGGAGGGCAATCTAACCGGACCCATCCGTACACGCCACAATACGCACATTCACACCGACAACACTCGCCAACCTGAGCCACAACTAAAGAGTTCCTCGTGTTCATCCGTCATCCCGAGCCACAACTCAAGAGATGTCATTCCGAGCCACGACTCAAGGATTACCACGTGCTTAACCCCATATTTTGAGTCACAACTCAAGGGATACGTTCCGAGCCACAACTTAAGAAACACCAGCAAGTCGACCTTCGAGATATCACTAGAGCCTTGTAGACGACGCACATCCAAAACATAAAATACCCAAGCCTAGCCTTCGCATTATCGCCTGGCGCTGCTCTTGAGCTGCCAGGCGAAACGAGCTTCCAGACCACCTGGCGGGGGATGTGTACCGCCAGGCGCCACGCGCCTAGAAACCCATTGCCTCTACAACTATCGTCGGGCGAGACATCCCTCACCACCAGGCGCCTCACGTCATACAGACCCCCTAGAACACTGGTTATCGCATGGCGGGTTGAATCCCGCCACCAAGCGCCACACTAGTACAACGAACTGTACTGGTTTTGCTGCACTTGCTCCAATTGGAAATCCTCAGTCACACATTTTCACACCTCTAGAGTATCAATTCTCTTAATGGTCCTCTTATTACTAATGTTCTTACACTCATAGGGTTTCCCAAATCTCATTATACAAATGATTTGATTTACGTACGAGCAACTGACTCACCAACATTTCACCTCATGCAACTCATACAACTTAACCAAAACTAACCATTTTTTGATAGAATTCTAATTAGTCCTTTCATGACTCCACCACAGTCATGTACCCATGCCTTGTTATTTTCCATGTCATACGTTCACCTATGCCTAATTGGTCATATTACTTTAAGCCAACTCTCCAACCAAATATCTATGCTATGACGAACCTATATCAACCACTGCAGTAATTTATACTTCAGCCACATTATCATTATAATCCAGATTTATAATCCATTCCTTATTTCTCATCTCCTTTCATTAATTGCTCACTCTTCCTAATGATATAGCCAACCAATTTCAATTCCGCTTTTTCGTACCACCAACTCACACTTCATTGAATTTCCCCTCACTATCATCTCAGCTACAATACTCATCTGATCTGCACTTATCGCCTGGTGGCTATGCAGGTGCCGCAAGGCGGTGCATAGAATTCTGGAGATTTTCCAGAAATTCTTGCACCTGTGAAACCCTAACTTTTCCCCGTTTTCCTTCCTTGCGAATATTCGTCAATTCTCTCGCGATCTCGCTAATAATTATAATAATTCACAACCTATACACAACCATTATCATTTTCCAAAGCAATTCAACACCAAGTATTCTCGTGACATTCAAATCCAAAGATTCCAACCCTAAAAGAGTGTTCATAGCAATTTCATCGATTTTAACCTCAAATCGCATGTAATTCAAAGTCTGTAGGTATCCAATGATCAATTAACATTTAAAACTACTATTTTCCCCGATCAAACTCAACCCAGAACCTCAAAATCATTAGAACCGAAACACATTGCTCATGTTGCCTGGCGGGTGTACATCACCTCCAGGCAGTTCAAACAAAAACCCGGAAACTAGGTGAATCAGCCACGCATTGCCTAGCGGTTGGGATCTTACCGCTAGGAGATTCCTCTTCAAGAACCCAGAATTGTGCAGGAAATGATGCGTCGCCTAGGGGCTGTTCATAATCCACCAGGCGGTTTCTGGAAATTCCAGAAACTTACGAAATCCAGGGAAAATAAAGGGCACAATATCAATATAGATGCATTACAACAATACGTGCAATAATTTAACATAACTAAACACGATGACAACACCCCTAACCTGGAATTCCTTGCTTAAACTTGAATTTTAGAGTTCCTTCTTTGTTCAACAATGGCTTCCCTTACTTTCCTTTCTTTTCAGCTCCTTACCTCACTCCCTAATGCAAGGTTTACTCTAAAACCACTCTGCTATACAAATACACCAATGGCAGCCCTAACAAACCCTTCTATCACCCTTAATTGGTCACTTTAATTGGTTCTTACTTAAGGTTAATGGCCGAAAACGAAAATTGGCATTAACATGACCTTAATTATCATTCAAGACTCATTTAGTGGTTGTGTTTCCAAGCCCCTTGGCTGCTAGGGTTTCTTTACCCTTTCACATTCATGCCAAAAGAAATTTTGGCAAAAAGAAAGATTAAAATCCTAACCATGCCAACGCCATGGCAAAAAGAAATCAAGTATTTAGTCAATAATAAATGCCATAAAGGCTCCCACTACCCGCATTTATTAATTAATTAATTATTTAATTAATTAAATTTAGTAGATCTTACAAGGTCTGCAGTGCTTAATAAAAACCAGTAACGCACAAGTATTACGTGTCCCCCGCTACCAAATCAAAAGAGTCCTATTACGTGTGGCACCTAGCGGTAAGGTATGTTCCGCCACGCGATACCTGTAAACAATGGGTGTAGAGGCGCTTGGCGCCTAGCGGTACGTGTCCCCCGCTAAGCGGTCTGGAAGCGTGTTGCGCCTGGCGACTCATAAGCAGCGCCAGGCGATATTGCAGAGGCAGAATTGTGTTTTTGCTTGTTTTGGATGTGCGTGGTCTACAAGGTTTTGGTGATATCTCGAAGGTTGGCTTGTTGGTGTAACATCCCGTCCGAATATTACGAATTTTAATAATAAAATAAAGAAAAAAATAAACGTCATTTATTGAAATTTCATTTTCCAAAAACGTGGGAAATTTAAACTTTATTATGTCCTTATAAACTACCTCAATGCATAAATATAAAACTCAATTAAAATATCAAGTTTGATAATAGAAAGATTACAATCTCATTCAAAAATCATAAAAAAAACATAAAACTCCGAAAACACTTTTCTCCCAGACTAGCCCCGCTCTGACTCTATGCCTCACCAAATCTACCTGCAACATCATCTGCTCTTGTGTATCGCGTACACGACGCCAAACACAAGCACATAGGGTGAGCTTATAATTACACAAATATATATATATATATATATATATATATATATATATATATATATATATATATATATATATATATATATACACCAGATAAATCATACAAGTACACCAAAGATATTCCTATCCTTTGGTTCCACACCACATGGCCACCATCATGTTACCCATGTTCTACGTCTTCTGATGAATACCTCGAGATGTCTTCCTGCCACACCTACCAGTCACAACTAGTAGAGCACGTGCGGGAAACTATGCTACGGACCACACTCTGTAACGCTAGGTGGAGTTCCCAATACGAATAATATTCGTAACGTCCCAAGACTGTTGGCAAAAGCAATACAAGTCTATGCTGAAGCAAGATTTTGATGATGATAAAAGAAGCCATGAAAGCCATCTGGAAGTCAATATGAAGACCATGTGTTTTTGTGTTTAAAGCTATCTCGTAAAATGTAATTAGATTAATTAGAATCAGTATTATACAAGAAAATTCTGGTATTTCTCAAAAAATCAAGGTGATAATCGATTATCACTTAGAATAATCGATTATCTTAAGCTGAACCAACTTTTTCAAGAAAGCACTGGAATAATCGATTATCACCTCTGATAATCGATTATCTGCTCAAAAATTTGTTTTTCATAAACCACACTGGAATAATCGATTATCACTAGTGATAATCGATTATCCTGGTCAGTTGGACGCGACTGTTCAGCTTTTTGACCTAATTTCTGGAACCCCTATTTAAGGAACCTCAGAGTTACTTCTAACTTACCTTTTTGAGAAGCTAGAGTACTAGTGCTGTGACTGCAAGAGAGTTCTCTGAGTGTTCTCAATAGAAGCTTTGAAAAACCTAGTGTGGGTATAGCGATAACTTTTCTTGAGAGTTGTTCTAGGAGATTGAGTGCTGTTGTTGTTGCTAGGAAAGCTAAGGTCAAGGTTCTCTGTATGATTCAGAGAAAGGTGTTCATCTCTTGTGTGATTCAAGAGAGGTGTTTTCTTTCCTTACACTCTTAATATCTGATTGTAAATATGTTACTTGTTAGTGATTTAGTTAATCTCGTTTTTGAGAGATTAACAACTGGACGTAGGGTCTTTTGATCCCAACCAGTATAAATACTTGTGTTCAATCTTCTTCACTATCTCTTTATTTCATCTATTATTGTGTTTAAAGAAATTAATTATTGATTTAATTGATAAATTTTGGAAAAATTTTAAAGTATTAATTTTATTACTTAAAAACCAATTCACCCCCCTCTTGGTTT
>Ga0214543_1007070_pt1 | contig 19510 bp, 6 predicted proteins | sample CNSS2metaG_FD_160094 | JGI IMG/M metagenome (GOLD analysis project Ga0214543, IMG submission 160094) | Root nodule microbial communities from cowpea collected in UCLA plant growth center, Los Angeles, California, USA - CNSS2 | ecosystem: Host-associated > Plants > Roots > Nodule | place: USA...
TATATATATATATATATATATATATATATTGTTTTGACATCCCTAAATATGCTTAACATAATGACCAATATTTGATATTTTTAGATAGATTTTCTATTTAAAAAAATTGATATTTTTCTTGATTGTAACTAGTCATTTTTATTTTCAATGTATAAAAATAGGAATACAAGTATGAAATTTTGAAAGTGGTAGAGTTTTCAGGTGAAGGAAAGAGGTGAAGAAAAGAAGATGAAAATGTTGAGCAATAAAGAACATACAACCAGCTATGATTTTTAGTATAAAATGTATAGATGAAAAATTAAAGAAAAGGGTGACAAGAACATTAATTTTGTTTTAGTGTTATGCAATCTTTATAAAAATAAAGAAAACACCACAAATTCTTGATGACCTTATTTTTGCAATGGTGAATTCTTTTGAAAAAAGTTCTTCTGTGAAGTCTAAAAAAACATTTTTAACTTTACAATCATGCATGATAAAGATCATGAAAGCCAAATGTTTCAATAAATATAAGATTCTACATTTTAATAAGCAAAATATAGAAAAGGAAGGTGATAATTGTCTACTTTACTTATAATTGCATATCATTTAGACATTTATCTTATATGAATTTCACACAAATCTTAGTAAAACAACCCATTTTGCCTTTAATTATAGAATGAGGAGTAGAGAAGTTATAAAAAGTGGAAATAGATATGTTTGTGATGTTTTTGCAGGTAAAATGAAGAAAACTAAAAAGATGGCGCTGAGCTCCAAAGTTGACGCTGAGCACCGTAATGCAGTTTGCTGAAGATTCAAATATGAGTCATGTGATTGAGGAATGATATTGGTGTTGATCCACACATGAAGAATATTCACTGCAAGGAAATCTCAAGCACAAACTTAATAGTTGAGTCTAAAGAGAAAATCCACTTGGGAAGGAAAACATCATTGTTGATCACCTAGTTTGAAGTTCAAGCATAGAAGAAAACCTAACTAGGGAGAAAACCTCACAGTTGACCAACACTTTGGGAGCTGAAGCAACACACTATTTTTTCATAAAAATAGAGCACGACTTTGTTATTGGTATGCTGGTTTTCAGAACTGAATTACTAATTCAGTTCTAGGTTTTTAGGCACTTATTATAATATCATTAGATAGAATCATGGGAGGAAGGAAGTGGCTCCTTGCATTTATTGTAAACATCATTATGAGTAATTGAGTTCTTTCTAATTGATATTTTATGTAACTTCTTTAAACTCTATGTATTGCACTTGATTCAATATATATTATGTTCTTGTTTTATGTGTTGGTTATTTGATTTTCTTTTCACTACTAAAAAAATTATATTTTTTGCTAATTTTTTTTTGAAATTGTTTTTGCAGGAAATACTTAAAAAATATTTCATGAAAAACAATTTGTAGGAAATTGCTGCCAATTTTTTTGCAAAATAGTTTATATAAAACACTTTTCGCAACAAATTTTGTGGAAAATACTTACGAATTTTATAATTTTGTAGGAAATAATTATCCACGAAGGAATTACCTGCCAATTAAAATTCTTAGAAAAAATAGTAGGAATTATTAATAGTGTTTATTGCTATGATGACTTGGTCAATCATCATACTTCATCAACCTAAATGTAGTGGGAACTGATTTAGTGCTTAGATTCAATCAAATTTTTTAATGCTTGCTAGATACTAGGGATGGATTCACGACTTTAGTTTGTTTAAAGAGTCTTGTTTATAAATGCAAGGGTCATTACAATAGGGTGAAGAATCACATTGTGCCCAATACCCTTAGGCTTTAATACTATAGTAATACGATTAAAATTTATGAACACTAAGGTAAAGAACATAACTTATAGATGATCAATGGTAGTGTTGTTGAGTGAAAGAAGTCAAGTTCAATCCCCACATCCAAACTTATATTTAAGCTATCAAACTTATATCGTTGTCTTATCAAAAACTTAAATATATTATAAATTACTTTTTTATCAAACCAAATATCTATGGATACGACCTTGTTATGCTACAATCGAACCAGTGCACTTGTTGGATAATTTACACTCTTATATGGGATTCAACAAGTTTTCGATGTCGTTGCGAGGCGTTGATATATCTAGTAATTTGTAATCAATTTAAGTTTGTTGTATATTTTTTTAAATTTGTGCATACTTACGTTGTTCGAAAACATTAAGCAATCCTTTTCAAATTTGTACATATCTTGTACAAAATATTCTTATAAATCTATTCAGTTTTATTGTTTTTCTCTTTTCTAAAATTTATGTTTTCAGTTTTTTGTTTTACTCCTACACAAATCTCAAACAAGTGGTAAGTTCAAATGATACATATTTATATTCTTGTCGAAAAGTTTTGTGTATCTATTGTTGTTGAAGGGAAACTTTTTAGCATAAAATCAGCTCTTTAGTTCAAAATTGAAATCTTACAGCTTTGACGTCTGCTGCTTGTTTGATGCGTAACATTCTCCATAGTCATCCAATTGTGTTGATTCTTTTTAATTACGTTCTTTATTTAATGATTTGAAGTTTGAATATAAGAACATATTTTGTGGAGTTCTACGGAAGATGTAGCTTCATTTTGAAAATACCAAATAAAATGTAGAGGACAACTTTGACCTTTGTTGCTTGTTTGATGCATAACGTTCGGCACAATTATCTAATTGGTTTGATTTTTTTTATTACATTATTGATTCAATGATCTTTAATTTGAATGTAAGAACATTTTTTTTTTTGGAATTTTGTGGAAGGTGTAGTTTTCAAAATACCAAACATATTACAAAGGTGTTGATTCGTGTTTTAAGTGCATTTCTGATTTTTAACTTATGGTAATAGAAGTTCTGATTTTAGTCTAGTTGATAATTGAACTTAAAGGAAAATATTGAGTGAAAGCTAGATAGGAACTAAATGAATTGATTAAATGAACTGCATCATTTAAGCATGAAGTTGAACATGAAAAAATCATGACTGCTAGCTAGAATAACAAAGACTAAGATTATCTAACAACAAACCTTTGGTTCAGCGAATCAAGTCCTGCATTTGAACAATCAACAAGGTAATTTTTCTAATCCTTATAACAATACTCACAATTTTTCACAGGATTGGAAAAACCAAAGAACACAATATGGATGGAAGCAAGAAACTAGTCCATCTCAAGGGCAACAATATCCTTCATTATATGATAAAACTAACAATTTTAAGGATACTTTGGACAAATTCATACAATCCTCAATGTCCAACCAGAAGAACACAAAAGCATCAATCAAAAATTTGGAAACACAAGTTGGATAGTTGGCTAAACAAATTGCAAATCAATAGAGGTCCAAGGCTATCCAACAAACCACAGATCCTTGAGCAACCCCCAAATATTAAAGTTGTATTTGATGAATGAAGATGAATAAGTGTATACTAAATATATGTCTATAATTCATCTAGAAAGGAGGAAGCAAATACAGGTGGTAGTGACGAATTTTACGACGGACTTTTTTTTTATAATTACCAACGAAATTCTTGCTCCATCGATAAAAGTTATCGATGAGAAATTTATTGACGAATGTTTGGTCGTCGGTAGACCATGAATAATTTTGATTTACCAATGAAAGTTCAGTATTATCGACAGATTTTGTATGTTAGTAATATCAATTTTTCTTATAGTGCTATGAAGATTTTGTAGAGTGATCATGGTGGAGACTATAACTCATAAGTGTTTGTTAACAATTTTAGGAGCTTAGGATATTTTGGAGAGGAAAAGTCATACATTGCAAACTATTCTAATCCAAAGTGATATTAAAAGTTGATGGTCAGTCTTAATGATGTGTCGAAATATATATGATAGGAAGTGGATAATGAAATCTTATGTTTGTAAATCTTGTATTGAAAATATACCTAACATAACATGAATTTGAATAGAATGTCACATTGTTATAAATGATGATAAAAGTAAGAACTATCGTTGGAGAATACCAACATGGAAGACTCTTAAACTTTTGACCTAAAATTGTTATTTGGAACATTCAAGTACTGAATAAAAGACTTGTTAATAATATGCTTTCAAAAAATATCGGAATAATCATAAACAATATATAGATCATATAACTATATTCAATTGCATTCATTGCATATGCTCATATTCCAAATCAAAGAAGAGAGATTGAATACAAGAGGAAAAAATTTTCTTAGTGTTAATGATTAGTCAAAAGCTTACAAATAAGTATAATCCTATTACTAAAAAACAAATTCATGAATCGTGATATAGTTGTTACCGAATATGTATTTTTTTTATTGATGTTAATGAGTTTTTATTTTATTTTATTTTTGTATATCACTTTTTATTTCTAGATATTAGTCATAATTTTCTTAGCCAATGTTGAGGAGGCTGTATTTTAACGAATGTGGACTAACTTTTTTATTTATTGACACATATCGTAGTTGTTTTCTTTTTCCTATGTCTTTGGTGATTTTTTTTATCATCAGTGCTAATGTTAGTTTTTTTTTTGTTAATAAATTTATTACTTTTTTTTAAGTTGAATAAAAAAAATAGCTAGAATTTTCTTTTATAAAAGTCAATTGATAAATTTTCAACTTACATCAATTAAAAAACTAATAAAAAAAAAACTTCAACTAACACCATAAAATTAATCATGACTTATTTCAGCTTAAATAATTACGGTTGACATCAATTAAAGAAATACTAAAACATATTATTAATATTGATATTTTTAAATTTTTAAATTTTTAAATTTTACAAATTATTTAATATTTAATTTTTTATATTTGATGATAATTGAAATATTTTATTTAAATGAAGGAATTAAAATTTGATAAATTTAAATTAAATATAAATATTTAAAAATTAAATTTTTTTTTATCGGCGATTTAAAGAATAAAATAGATTGAAATAAAATTAATTTAAATTTAATGCATTTTTAAATTTCTTATAAATGGCAAAACATGTTATTGTAAACTATTAGTAGAAGTAGTTCATTATGAAAATTTTGAAAAGCTCCATCGACCATAGTAGGGTGAATGAGTATGAAAATGAAAAAAAAAAAGAAAGAAAACGAAACGGAAAATGTGACCCGCTGTGATAATTTAAATTCATATGCTCATTATAAAATGTACATCTTTAATTATAAATTATGTATTTTCGTGTAATTTTCCACTTTGATGTATATATAATTTGCCAATTTGTATGCGAATTAAATGCAAGCACTGTATGATGTGATATATCAGCGAAAGACAGCGAGAAACAGTAAGAGGAAAATTTTGATCCAATTCTGTGACGAAAGTTATATGTAACTCAGATATTCAAATAATGTTAATAAATATCTCTCAGGCATTTAATAAATTGTAAGAAAATCCGTCCAGAATCGAGTAGTTGATGACCGTAGAACAACAAAAACAAGAAAATTGAAAATAAGCAATTTGAGAAAAGTACAAAAATAAGCAGAGAAATTTTCATTATGAGAATAAGGACTAAATTGAAAAATGTTATACAGCTTTGAGAAAAGTACAATTCTATAAAGTTAATTAGGTCTAAAATTATAATTTTGTAAATTTGTGATTAAAATTTAATTGCGATTAACATTTCTTAATGTATAAACGAAAACGCTGCTACAACTGTTTTTTTTCTTTTATTTATTTATTTATTTTAACTTTGAAATGGACAAGAAGATCGACACAAAAAAGTTTATAAATTCTGCTGTCTGCCATAATTAACTAATGATGATGTTTTGCTAGTTCTAAACCTTTAATTGACTTTTGATTGTTGTAAAGAATAACTTGTAGCATTACATTACACACACACACGTGCCACTCTACTCGAGACAAATTGAAATTGCAACTATGTGAGTAAGAATCATCTAATCTAATGATTCATTTCTTAACTAGAGATTTGTTGTAAATTGAGAGGTATGATTGTCCATTTTTCTTTGTTGAATGTCACTGTTACTTAAAATAACAAGAAACACAATTATTAGTTTGGTCACATTAATTAATAATTACAATTTTTTATTAGAGATTATAAGAGAGTATACTAAATAATTTTTATACTTAGTTTGTGATTTTATGCGGGACTAAATATGTATTTAGTCTATAAATATGTTTTAAACTGATACAATTATTTTTTTTTAAACTATGAAAAGAAATTGATATAGTTCTCCTAATTCAATAATTTAATTAATGATAATTATATGGGTAAAATTAAAATATAAATTGTAGACATAAAAGAGTAAATCAAGTTATATATATATATATATATATATATATATATATATATATATATATATATATATATATATTTTGAAAGTTTCACGTCGATTAGAAATCAGGTTAATCCACAAACTTAACCTTACAAGCCAGTTTTGTGAGATTGAATTAGACTCAAAATCCACTTCTAACATAATTTCAAAAGCATTATTTAAAAAAAAAATTAAAACCTATAATATTATTGTCCTTGTTATAATTATTATTGTAAATGGTTTTTATTTATTGTGTATAGTTGTGTATATAAAGGGTAAAATTGAAAATCGGACGCCAAAGAGAAGAATTTCTTTATAATTATTATTGTATCGCGTTTATGTATATGTATTTTTTTTTTTAAATATGTATAATATTATATTTGTAGGTGATGATATATAAAAGAAGTTTATATAAGAGCAAGGTGAATTGAATGGAATAAAAAAGTAAAAATAACTAGAAATGAAGAAAAAAAAATATCAGTTAGGAACATATAAAAATAACAGTTAGTCTTTAAAAAATGAATAAATAATTTTATTGCAAATGGTAAAATAGGAATAATAATTATAAATACAAAATAGAAATATATATATATATATATATATATATATATATAAAATAAATTGTTATTATTGTAATTATAAAATTAAATATAAATAGTTTTATATATAGGTATAAATAAAAATAAAATTGAAAAACAAATGTTAACACAAAAAAATATGAATCTCCTTATATATAATATAGGTATAGATAAAATTAATAAAATTATTATATTTTTATTATTATAATTATTAAATGAAATATAAATAATTTTAATAATTCTGGTTGTCAATAGATTTTATTAATTGGAAAAAATGTGGATAAAAAAATTATTCATATATAAGTATATATAATATAATAATATTGATAATTTCCCACCACCGCGAATTCATTCATTAGAAAGGTGATTGAAATATATCAATAAAGAAAATTCGTTAGTGTTGCAAAGAAATTTACACGTACTTTATGTCAACATTAAATTCAAAGAAAAAAAAGAGAACACTTTTCGAATAGGACAATGTTTTATGTACCTTTCGACTTTTGTCATTTCTCATAATATTTGTGATGATTCTATAAGTACGTGACAACATATCAACCATCAACAAGATACGTTTGTATGAATACTTACATACTAAAAAATTACAATAATAAATATGATCACACATGACATGTCAAATGAAAAGACTTTTATTGCGAGGGAATAATAATAGTGAATCTTAACTATAATCTAAAATCATAAAATATTAAAATTATAAAATAAAGTTATGTGACATTTTTAAATGTTTATAATAAATTTTTTATTTTAACTACTCATTATGTACAATTTAAATTATTCTTGCCACCCTTTCAAGTTATTGTATAAGCACCTAAATCACTTGAAAGACTCTTCATGTTAACTTGAGTAACTCTTTCTTTAAATACATTTTATATGTTTTGTTTGCACATATATTTTTGTTTAAATTTAGAAAAATAATTTTATGTACCTTACCGTAAAATTGTATATTAACTCTCTTTTATCAATTTAATGTATATAAATTTTGTGATATTTATACTTGTTTTCCGTCCAAGGTTATGCAGCCTAATATAACCAAAGTTGAATGCACTCTTTAGTAATGTATTTGGTTAAAAGTTGGTCCACTTATCATAGACTACAAACATGAAAAGCAAAATAACCATTATTGACATTGATAGCAGGAATGAAGATAAAAACTAATATTTAAGAATGCTTAATAAGTTAAATCCATATTCTTTTATACTACAAGAAAAAATTGTATTATCTACTACAAAAATTCATAGGAAACACAAAATTCGTAGATAAAACTGATTTATCTACAGATTATGTACGAACAAAAATTTGTAGGTAAAAACGTTTTAGCTAAATTACTTACGGATAAATTTGTAGGTAATTACTTGCAGATAAATTCGTATGTAATTATCTATGGATATATCTGCAGGTAATTACCTACAAAATTTTGTCCGTAGATAATCTGTAGGTAAATCAGTTTTATCTACGCATTTTGTGTGTTTCCTACGGATTTTTTCAATAGATAATACCATTTTTTCTTGTAGTGATCATCACCTACTAATATAATATCACGTATATTTAAAAAACGTGTACACACAGGCGTGACAATACCTGTGTATACCCTAGTAATAATTAAGAGAATAAAATAGTAAAAACAAAAAAGGACATAAAAAATGTGTATCTTTATATATGTAGTTTTGTATTATTATTATTTTTTATCCCTATGAGATATTATTATAATGGTATTATTATTATAGTTAGATACACATCTTAATTTAATTTAAGATTAAATATGTTTTTGGACCCTTAACTTGCAGTAAAATTTGAAATTCGTCAATTTCGAAACTTTGGACCAATTTCGTCATTCATCTTTTGAAATACGTGGATTTAGTCCTTTTAATCAAATATTGTTAGGTTTATTTGATGTATCGTATGCATTTTAGGATTGTATTTGAGTTGTTTATATTGTTTAACACATTTTTGCTTTAATGTTAAGTCAAATACTATTATGAAGCACATTTGAAATGTCAAATAAACTTAATAAATTTTGATTAAAAAGACTAAATCCACGTATTTCGAAAGATGAAGAACTAAATTAGTCCAAAGTTTCGAAATGGACTAATTCCAAAATTCACTGAAATTTAAGAGATCAAAATCATATTTAACCATTTAATTTACTATAGGATCGTATTTCAATTACTTTTCATTTTTATCTGTTTCATTTTTATGTATATCTTTATATATAATTATAGATTATTATAATTAACATTAGCCTTAGTATTAACATTGATATTAATATCTATAGCATAAACATTTTTATTATTATTACTATTACTATTCATAGGGGTGTTATTATAATAATTTTATACTAAATACTTTGCTAAATATATTTTTAATATTTTTAAATTTTTAAATTATATTAATATTATTATTAGTAGTAGTACTTTTAATGGTGAAATAAATATAATAGCAATTATATTATTATTCTAAAAAAATTCAAATAAAAAAAATAAGAAAAAAGTGCGTACACACATAAGTCACATATCATTATAATGATTTCATAAAATTAATTAACAAAACTATATTCTAATATCAATTATATTTATTACATTTAAAACTGAAATCATTATTGCACAACTTAGATTTGCTACTTCATTACTTTAATAACAATATTTACTATAACATCCCAATTTTAAGCAGCTTGAAACTAATAAAAATAAGAAGTTTCATCATAGTTCTAAACCAGATAATTCAGTGTACGCAATATATTAATACAATCTTACAAAAGATATGACTATAAAAATATATCAATTATACACTTAACTAAACTAGTAAACTCTATGCTTAAACTGACCCATGCTAAAGCTCCCCCTGGAAAGCTCTTTCTCAACCTAAATGATGGCTCCTCGCAAAATGTAACATCTCATTTAATAGCTTTTAAACTACTAAATAAAGCATTATATAATGATAACCCAAAGCAGATAGCATGGAGGTTAAGTATAATCTTATACAATCATCCAAAACTGAGTAATGACAATACTATATGTACAAGACCTCTAGAAGAAAGGGAAGGTAAATTCTAACCACTTACTACAAAACACACTTATCTACAAGACCTCTGGATACTACTGCTCAATCCTACTGTCAACACCACGCGAAAACTCTCCAACTGTAGCCTCCTCTGCTTACACAATTAAGTGATCATTGCAAAGAATAAAACAAAGGGTAGACAAACATAAAACACGTAGGGTAAGCTAATAATGATTTAAAGAAGGTTACATTAGAGTGAGAGCATAATAACAATCAATTATCACAAATTCACATAGGAACATTCCAATACTCACACGTCATTCAACTCTAGACTCAATTATCCGGATATATGCAATTAACATCGGAACTCTTGGTGGCTTGCACCGATGTATGATTCCCAAACTCTGCAGAGTTTGGCCTCATGGGGTTATCACCCAATCATCACACCAAGTAAGTCTCCTTCGCACCAAAGACTTGATCGAGTCCAATGGCTAAGACTTCCTGTTACTCCTCACGACATAACTCATTATACTCTATATGAGTCTTAATGGTTATTGGAGCGTCAGGATACCAACCAAAACTGAGTCCTTATGTCTTTACATACCCTACCTCATCCACACTTAGAATTTCTCCACGAAATTCCTCCATAATTCACGTACATGTCCATATTCACCCAATCTCATTCAAAGCATACCAAGATAGTCAAAATAATCCATTTCAGACCAGCTAATGCAATGAAACACATCAAAACAGTAAACACATAAAATCTGGCAGCTCAGCGCGCAGCCTCAAATCCAACGCTCAGCCTCAACATTAAAATTTTGTTCCAAACCCACAGGGGTCCCAGCGTTGGGGCACTGCTCAGTTGGCGCTCAGCCTTATTCTTCTCGCATTTTTCAACGCTAGGCACCGCTGGGCTAGCGCTCAATGCTGATCCTTTTGCATTTTTCAAGGCTCAGCCTCACACCAGAAACAACACAAATTCTAGTGTTCGTTGGGAGATGTTTCACTTGATTTAATGACCCAAATTGGCACCTCCATGGCAGTGTTGTCTAGTTTTCAAAATGGTTTTCAAGCAAAGTGAGATGATACCAATTAGAGCCATGATTCAAGTGTTCATTTTCCAATTCAACCTCAATTCACACAATGCAATCACAATTTCACTTATACCAAACATCAAATAATTCACATTGCATCACACTTCAAACAATCAATTTTGATTACACACAATTACATTCATTATATCCTCTAATTAAATTCAATTATCAGTTTTCCTTACCTGTTATCCTACTTAGACAACTTTATAAACGTCAACGCCTTAAAAACATCAACGTCTCTAACTCCACAGGATGCTCTATCTACACATAGAAACATCACAAGAACAATCAGGACATACCATTATGATCACTATCAGCAAAGACTCATACTAAAAATTAAAACTTCGCATGCAACCAGAAGAGGGCTCGCATGCAACAGAAAACAGAAAAAGACTAAAAAGAGAGTGGAAACTCAACTTACGCGAATGGAGAAACTGATCGGTCCAATTTGAAGAGCTTGCCGAGAGGATCAATCTTACGGTCTCGGTTCTTCAATCAAACGACCAAAGAGACAAAACCTCTAGAGAGAAGTCAAAGAACTCTAGAAAAGTGATATGGTTTATAGAGAGATGATGTGTTTTAAAATAATGAAACTCATTTATAACAATTCTATTTATACTAAAACATTTTAATATTAAAATAATCGACTCTCACTATTTTCAAAACATTATCACTTTTTAAACGTCATTTTCTAAAATCTTACATTTACAACTATATAACTTAATTTTAATAATGTTTCATTAGATAATATTTTCACTATTTTATTATTTTAATATACAAAATAAAATAATATCCTTACACGGATCTGTCTACTACTTTATAACAAAAAGTAGTTTTAAAAACAATCGAGGATATAAGGATAAACTAAATCTAATTGAATAAGTAAAATCAAAAATTTATTTTAATAACTTCTAAAACGATATTTATTTTAAAAATTAATCAAATTAATTTAATTAATAAAATAAAAAATCACAGATATTTCTTTTAAACATAACAAAATATATACAACAATTTTCAGAGGTATATAGAAAACGTGGAATCCAGATCCACTCATGTGAAGAAAAGTTGGATCACTTATTTTGCAAAATAATTTTTTTATTAATATATACGCTCTACATTTTTTATATATTATATTTAAAGCTCCCCCTCTCGGTGGAGAAAAGTAGTCTTTTCTAATCAAGCATGTTAAAAAGGCAAGAAACCTGAAAGACCTTTTTCTCTTTTACAAAATATTATTATTATTATTATTATTATTATTATTATTATTATTATCAGTTAAATTTTATTAAAAATTTAAAACTCACTAAATAACACAAAAACCTTAAAATTCCAAATTTCTATTAAAATTCAATTTACAAAAATAAAAAATAAATTGCTAAAATATTTTACTATCTCTTTTGTGGTAAACCTAATTGATTCATGCGCATGACAACTTTTGAAGCAATTGTGTCGGTCAATATTCTTCCATCTCAAGAAACAGTTGAAAGAAAAACACAAAAAAGCCAGTAACTCATAATTAACCAACTAGAAAACAAAGCATCTTCACCTATACCAAACCAGGCATTTATTAATCTCAATAAAACATCTTGTCAAACGTCAAAACAAGAATATTACTATCAAGAAAAATAAAAAAAGAATATAATTTTTTTTAAAATTTTTTAACAATTAATAAATGTTTTTATTCGCATGGTTAACAGCTTGAAATGTTTGTTACGTATGGTATTAGGGTTCTACGAGCAGTGTTAGCTTTCTTCCATGTGGCAAATTTCTACTAACCCTAACATGAAGAATCTATACGTCACCATTTGCAAACAATGACATTAACCCACATGAGTGGATAAAGTTTGCCAATTAATTAGAGAGAGAAAAATATAGGAAAACACACTTTTCATGGCTAATTGGATACAGCTTTGAACCACAATAAGAACAGTATATATCAATAATGATAATAAGGACCACATATATTTATAGTGGATGCATGAGAAACTAGCTAGTTGAAAACATATGAGACCTATAACCACTAAGAAAATAGTTGAATCCCACTTAGTATAATGTAAAAGCAAAATACTAGCCTCAATGAATTGAAAGTGAATCTTTTTATTTGCTAAATTTCTGATTTAAAAATGATTTATTATTATTATTTTATAATAGAAACTATTGTTGATGAGTTAAAAATGAAGGAAGCCTAGGATCCCTAAGTAGTAGAATTTATAGGTAGGTTTGAAGAATGCAAGAAGTAAAGAGAAAGATGTTTAAGGAGAGAATATAGAGAACCTCTTTACAACTAAAAAGATAGTAATGATAAACTTCACATGGACCTCACATGCTCTCTATATGGATTTAATATACATTACTAGACCAAGTTCGTTTTTCAAATTACCTTCATTGTTGATTTGTGGGATTCAACTAGAGATTACACATTTACTCACATGCAAGAGGGGAGTGGGAAGTTTCTCCCTTGTTTTTTGTCACTTCATTTTCTTCTATTTTCGATTTTCTAGATATTTTAGTTTTAAATTAAGTGTGAGATTGCATTTTGATTTTCTAAATAAAATTTGACTTTATGTTTTGATGAAGTAATTTAAAAAAATAATTCATTTATTTAATGAATTTAAATTTGTTTTAAAATATAATGATTTGGTTGGATAAAAAAAGTTAAATCAAATTTAAAATTAAATTCTTTTATACATTATTTAAATAACTAAAATAATAAAATTTGAAATTAAACTCTAGTCACTTTTTCCCTATGTTACAAAAACTAATTTTTTAAATATTTATATTTAATATATTTCATTAAAGTTTAATTTTAAAATTTTATATTTTAAAATAAATATTTTTAGAATAAAATTTTATCTTAAAAGAATACTTCAATTACTTTATTCAAACAAAAAATTTAAAATATAAAAAGTACTTTAATTATTGTATCCCAACAAAATATGTAAAAAACAATTTAATGACAAGAAATTTAAATATTATACATTTTAATTTATTGAAATTATAAAATTTCTCATCTAAGCACAATTTCAAGTTTGAGTTTAAAAAAGGAAAATTCTGAAAAAAAAATTACACATTAAAAAAATGAATAAATAAAACATAGTTAACTTTATTAAAGTGGGATAAAATAGTCTCCAACATCCAAGTATCCAAGTAGAGATTAATTTAGAATCAATAATAATAAATAACAAAAATTTTGGTAACTAATATTAGAGATCAATTTAAACTTTCATTCATAAATTAATTATAATATTTTATAAATAATAGAAATTATTTTAGATATCTAAAATTTTTAGTTGATAAAAGGATGTTTAATTTTGTCAATATAAAAACTAATTATTTTTTGATTTTTTGTCTCTAAATTTTATTGTTATTTAATTATTTTCTTGTAGTGTTATATTGAGTAAAAGTTACAATTAATTACATTTAGTGATATTAGGTCTGTTTGCTTAAACTATTTTTTAATGTGTTTTAAATAAAATAATTGCTTTTGATTTTTAGCGTGATTAGGGAAACTTATTTAAGAAATTTGAAATAGAAAAAGAATAATGTTTTTCTTTCTTCTAAAAATGGCATGGAGTATATTTTCATAAAAAGTGTATGAGGTGGAAGGATGCTAATTATTTAAAAGAACACAAATATGTGTTTATGATGTTTATTGGACAAAATAATCTCGTAAATTGTTCGTGAATTCACAATATTTTTCTTTGTCTCTCATGTTTTGTTGTTGAGTATCACACGAAGTCTTTCCTTAACGTTGTAAATGACAGAAGCATCATCTTTGTCGTTGTTGCACCAATTCTAGAAGTTGGGTTACTCCTCTTCCATTTTCTTCTCTTTAAGTGCATATTTTTTTTTTATGTATGATTTTGGGTTTCTTTCCCAAATTGCAACACATAGCAAATAAAGCATAATAGAAGCTAGAAGAGCAATGTTTTAAGTTTGTGTGAGGAATTGATATTGAGTGAAACTCAGATTTATTGTTCATCTTATAATTCTTAGAACCATCCTTTGTGACCTCATAATTTGAAGTTATAGGATAAGATAAAATAGTATATTAAGTAATTTATAAGTGTTCCAAATATTAAATTATTTTGATAGCATTAGTATATATGTTGCATTGGAACACATCATATATATATTATGTGATCTCCTTTGTGGAGAAGACATGCAAATCAAGATTAACCATAACTCTTAGTTGGAGATTGTAAGATTAATGTAAATTAAGTCTACTCTAATTTAAATATGTATTAAAAATTTATACTAGTGTTAGTGAGATCTAAAGTAATTTAAGTAAATATAAAAAATAAATTAGATTAATGTCTTTTTAAGTAACACTAACTTAACAAATATAAATATAAAATAAATAATATTAGTCACTATTAAGCTTACACTAATTAAACTAAATACTAAAACAATTATATTAATATAAATTTATTTAATGTAAATTTAAATAAATATTAAAAATATTTTAAACTAGAATTAACACTTAAATAAAAATAAATTATTAGACTAGTGTTAACATAATCAATACTAACTTTACAAAATATTAAAAATATATGAAATTAACATTTAACTATATATATTAACTTAAATAGATATTAAAAATCAAATTACATTAATATAAATTAAACTCACATTAACATTACTAAATATAGATATTAAAATTAAATAAGATTAATATTAGTCAATTTAATTTTAATTTTAATAAATTAAGTTTTACAAATTTTTTATTTGAAAAATTCAAATTAAAATAAACTTTGTCGATTCCACTTACATTACCATGCAACTGATACCATTATTTAACTAACTAATAATACTACTGTCGGAACACCTTTTTGTTGTTTGAATGTTACATTAGCCAGGGTTATAATAAATTGGTATTAATATATAGTACAAATATTAATTTGTTTTTTATTATTAATCTTTCAATTAAAAATAGTTCAATATAATCAATATAATTTAATAAATTAAAATTTTAAATTAAAAAGTTATTTTATTAAAAGTTTTTTTAGTCTAAACAAACATATTTCTTTAAAAGTGTTTATAAAGATATTTTTATGGAATTTGCAATAAAATATACTTACTTGTGAAAAAACAATGTTACAAATATATATTTTTATAAACAAACACATATAAGAATCTCTTAAAAATAAATCAAATTTTAATAATTGTATTATTTTAGTACAAACGAAATCACCCATTAATTTCATCAAAATCATCTATTAATCAATGTAACATCCTATTTAATAATATAAAACTATTAAATAAAACACCGGATATTGATAATCATAAAACATTGAAAATACCAACACAAAAATGTAATATTAGAGTCATTCCATTAAATAAATAAATAAATATATATATATATATATATATATATATATATATATATATATATATATACCACAAGTATCTAAAGAGTCATCTAATACAATTTCATTATCTCTCCAATGTACTGGTCTAGCCACAAAATCTTTAACTGCTCACACCATTTAAGTGATCATCATAAGGGAAAGGAAACATAAGAATACAAGACACAAAGGAAAGGGTAAGCTAATATATATTAGAATTAATCATATAGAATTATAGATTTAAAAGATCACACAAACAATTTTGAATTGTTAACATTCTACTCATACAAAAACTCCAAATCCAGATTCATGTCTTTGATATAGGGTACACAAGAGGCGTGCACTTGTGATGGTTTCTAGACTCTGTAGAGTACCAAACACAAGAGGTCATCACCCAACCATACAAGGTTAATCCTTTCAAACCTATGACATAAGAACAAGTCCATAGGTTAGGACCTCCTGTCACTCTCACAACGTAATTCATTCTCCTCTATATGAGTGTGAATGATTACTAGAGTTTAGGATATTTCTTACCCGTCATTCTCCCATATGAAGACATACACTATTATTAATTAACACTAGGGATTTCCCATGAAATTCCCCATTTTCAACATGCACACTCATCATAATTACAATATATTCAATTCATACCTTAATGAATTTCATAAACATGCCTCATATCAGATATAAAATATACAAAACCAACAAAACAAATAAAATAGGATTTCAGTGCTAAGCGCCCCAAACTAGTGTTAAGCGTCATTCGTCTCGTAAATTTGGACGCTAAGTGGTAAAACTGGTGCTTAGCGCCAAGAAATTAAAATACCTCCAGACTTGTAGAGGTTCCCAGTGCTCAGCGTCGCTAGGTCAATGCTTAGCGTTGATCGCCTTGTAAATTTGAGCGATCAATGGTGAAAGTGGCGCTTAGCCTCATACTAGATATCAACGTTTTCATCTTTTGGATTCTTGAGAATTGTGGACCTATTTCATGACTCTATTTGGTACTCCTACTTCAAACACTAGTAGAAAAGGTTTTAAATTTGTAGCAAGTGGTACCAATTAGATTCATGACCCTAGTTCTAATTTCCTAATTATCCCCAAATTCAAAAATGAACATAAATTTCAATTTGGCAAACACAATTTAGCATATTACCAACACAATCATCCACAAATCAGTTCAACAGAACAATTCAAAGTATCAGTCTATTACACCACAAACATCAAACATACAATTCACTCACTCTAAAAGCTATTAGTTTCCCTTACTTAAAAAGATAACTTTGCCGACCCAAAAGTGTACTAAACCATGCTTCGAGCTAACGAAGTTTACAAATAAACCTACAAAACATCACAATCACGATCAAGGAGCATAATCAGAACCATTAATCAATGAGAAATCACAAAGAGAACTCAAATAACACACGCAGTCTAGATTTTTCCACATGCGTCGAAATGAAACCAAACAAGACAAAAGGGTAGAAAATTAACTTAGTGTATAGATGTGAGAATTCTACAGAGATGGAAGAGAGCTCTAGAGTTAGAGTTTTGAGAGAGATAGAATGTTTATAACTAATGAAACTCGTTTATAAAATTTCTATTTATACTTTTTATTTTTAATATTAAAATAATCGAGTATCATTATTTTAAACACTCTATCAATTATAAATTACTATTTTCTAGGTTCTCACAACTAAGGTCATGTAAAAATGATGAAACTTAGTGTTTGAACAAACATCCACTCATGCATGTTTTTTTATCGGCAATTATTAGTTGTTAGTTTTTATTAGTGGAGGAGTTGAATCTCACCCTCTCTTTCAAAGCCCAACAAATCAATTTTATTTCTCTAAATTGTTAACAGGAGGGATCAAACCCGACTTTCTTCTCCATCCCCTTTCTTTTAACCACTAAATCACCTTATCACTCCTACACACTCATGCATCTGAATATATAAAAAGCTTTCTTTGAAACATGGGAACCAGAGAAGCACAAAGTGATTTGAAAAACTAAAACTCTTGCCTTAGTATGTCTTTGTCTTATCAATTTACCATCCTATTTAGGTTTTGAACTTAAAGGTGTGTGATGTTGAAAATGACAGTGAGAATGAGAAGAAGTATTAATAGCAATGTGTGGTGATGATTGGACATGGCATATAGAAGAGGCAATTCAAGAACCCTATTTATGAATCACGTTTGTGAATACAGAATGTGCAATTGTCTGGAGCTAAGTAGGCAGAAGCACATGACATTAGAAACAACTGAGAATGGTCCCTTCAAGTACTTATCAAAATTCAAAACTCTTCAAAATTTTAATGCCAAGAGAAACTAAACTTGGCCATGGGGTCCTATCAGTACTTCATTGTGGGGGAATGCTAACACACTATACCTCCTCCATTCACTCCCTTTTTTCTCAAACATATTAAAGTACTGCCCCAAAGCACAAGATTTTTTTATGAAAAAAATCATCACTTTGTTTTTGTTTTTGGACTTTCTTTTTCCGTGCGTAATCATACAAAATTCCACTCAATTTCACCTAATTTTTATGTAATATAATAATGATTTTTTTTTTTTTATTTTGTTCCTATCTTTTTTTAATTGTTTTAGTTTGGTCTCATTTTTTTAAAAGATAAATGAATATAATCTTTTGAGAAATTGATAGTAATGATGCTACAAGAATGACTTTGACATAAACAATGAGTAATAGGACAAAGTAAAAAAAGAAATTGTTGTAATAGTGAGATAAAAAGAGAGAGCGTATTTAATCACATTTTTTTCCTTTATACTTTCTAACTTTATATATGAATCTTGATTTGTCTGTAGCAAGCATATTACATAAATAATGTGTACTAGAAATGGGTTAGGTCGACGTAGTGTTGAGTGAGATCTTTCTTGTGCAGGCGGAGATGTAGCATCTTCGTCTTTGTCTAAGGTACAATGCATGAGTTATGAGATATTTTGAGGTTTTTTGTCTTTCTTCGATGCTTAAATGCAACATGCAATCATGCGGTGTACCTTAGTGTTCTTCTTTTCATTTTGTGCCAATCATTCTTTCAAACTCAACAAATGTATCAAGTAAAACAATAACAATATACCTACGCTTCATTTTAATATTAGACTGTCTTTTCAATTTTATTTCACCCACTTTAAACTAACCAAAAATACATTTTTACTTTCTCACTTTACACACATCTTATTTTCATTTATTGGCTCCTGAAAAGAATTACTTGTTTTAGTATTTCATAA
>Ga0214543_1007073_pt1 | contig 19507 bp, 4 predicted proteins | sample CNSS2metaG_FD_160094 | JGI IMG/M metagenome (GOLD analysis project Ga0214543, IMG submission 160094) | Root nodule microbial communities from cowpea collected in UCLA plant growth center, Los Angeles, California, USA - CNSS2 | ecosystem: Host-associated > Plants > Roots > Nodule | place: USA...
AAGAAAAAGGAAACAAACGCATGTATACATGCTCAAGATCTCCTTCTTGAAAGCCCATGGTTCCTATCAATTCATAGAATGTAGAGAGATGAGTGTATGGATCTTCATTATCCATTCCAGTGAATTGGTGAGAACTGATCAAGCTGAGGCAAGTTGGCTTCATCTCCAAAGTTTTGGTGGTGGATGGTATTGCTATGTTAGAAAAATATCTCGGCCCTTGTTGCATAGCATAGTCTCCAAGTGTCTTTCTGGCTGGAGCTGGTCTTTGATTCTCCATGTTTTCTGATTGAGATGTGATGGAAGTACTGGAAGATTTTTCCCTTGTCTTTCCTTGCTTCTTTTTGCTTTTGCCTCTGTTCCTTCTAACTGTCTTTTCTATCTCCGGGTCAAATGCTAATCGATCTTTAGGAACCTGACCTCTTAAGAGCATAAATCAAACAGCTCAAGCAAGGATTAGTACAAAAGGAAAATTTACTAAGCTATCTAATAAAGAAAAAATATACACAAAGCTGGATGAGATAACTAAAAATTTCAAAAGAACACCGTTCCCCGGCAACGACGCCAAAAATACTTGTTGATCTCTTGGCAAGCATACCAAAAGTCAACTGTAGTATAATGATTTTTTAGTAAGAGTGTCGAACCCACGAGGAACGAAGTCAGTGAAAATTAATAATTATCTCGATCAGCATATGTACAAATATTTTAATTTGATTTGACATTAACTATTGCATAAAATTAATACAGTAAAAGCGGAAAAGTTTAGAAAAATACAGTAAAAGAAACTGGAATTGAATTTCATTTATCTCCCTTGTCTGTAATCTGGATGAATATAATATATAACATCTAAAAATACTAATATTGATGCACACTCAAAAATCATTTATACCGATCCCTCGCGTATAAAATTCATAAGATTAGTTCCCTGAATATTGATTCCTCACATATTCAACAAACTATCCAGCATTAGGATCGAGTGTTAAAAGCAATTGATATATTGAGATCTATTCCTAGCATCACAGTATATCAAGTATCATTGTTCAAATCAGATTTTCAGAAATACTTTCCAGTCAGATCTAAAAATCAAAATCAAAACATCTATTGATCAGATAGAAGTAAGCATTAAGAGCAGAACAATAATACCAATATTGAGTAAAATAGAAATGCTATATATAAATATCACCATATTACATCCAAGTTTGAGTAGACTACATTCAATCCCAAGGAAAGAGATTAGCCACTCATGGTAGCTATCAAAATCCTAAGAGCTAAAGAAGAAGAAGAAAATGTGAACTCTGTAGCTCGTGGTGACAGCTCCAGCAAGTCTGCAGTTTTTCTCCCAAATTCTCCAGCTCCTTTCACTTTCTGATGCAGTGAGAATATATACCCACGAAGTCTCGCTCAAGCTACCTAAGTCTCGCTTGAGCGAGACAACATTCTTCATCCCAAAGAAAGCCTCTCGCTTGGGCGAGATGTGCTGAAGCCAACATCTCGCTTAGGCGAGCAAGAGTACTTCAAGCTGAAGAAAGGATCTCGCTTAGGTGAGATTGGCAGCATCTGAACTCGCTTGGGCGAGTATGGCGGCAAGGGAGGGTCTCCACTGCACGAGAGCTCGCTTAAGCGAGCTCCTGTGTCGCTTAAGCGAAAATGGCGGCAGTGGTTTTAGCTTAAGCGAGCATGCTTAAAATTGAGCGACCTTGACAACATTTCTTCCCTATTTTCTTCCTTTCTTGCTTTCTCCTTTGCTCCTCCTAAGTTCTTTCCTTTCTCTACTCTGTTGTACCTGAAATTTACCAAAACAGGGATCAAGTGACTTCTTTTTAACAAAAACTTGGAAGCTCATTCTGTTCTAGATTTAGGGAGAATTAATCATGATATAAATACAAATTAAGAACATAAGTGCCCTCATTTCATATGAAAATTACTCATTTTTGGCACTTATCACTTATGCAATTGAAAACTTGAAATTGAAAGTCAAACTTTTTTATGGGAAAAATGGTAAACAATAAATCAAAACATTAAAAATAATAAAATGTTAGACCTAAAGTCTATTTTATTCACTAAAATTGATAATGCACCATTTGAATATAATCACACAAAAAGAAAGACGTGTAATCAATGTTGTGAGAGGAAAATACCTTGGAGATATGTGTGAATTTTGTAAACCTAGAACAAGTCGAACAATCAGAAAAGAGGGGGAAGAAAATAATATATATATATATATATATATATATATATATATATATATATATATATATATTATGTATGTGTGTCTATTAGGTTACCTAATAAATTATGGATACTTTAGTACTTTAAATAGGGACATGATGAGGACGATATGTGTATTGACACGAGTATGGGAACATGGATGGGGAGAGTATGTATGTACCTATCCCCGTTCTCATACCCAATCAATGTAGAACTCATTCGTTAAAGTAGGGATGAGTTGGAACAATACCCACAAGACAGGTTCAGACAATACCCACAAGACAAGTTCAGACAATATCCACAAAATTAGTTTATTTGTCATCTTTATTCACCACACACATATAATCCTACTCCTTTACTTGTTAGTGAAATGCACCATCACCCCATGAACTACCTCATCAGCCTTCTATTTATTCACCCTTAAATCCAACTACCATTTTTTACCAAATAACTATACTACCCAAAGAGAGTGTGAACTCAAAAAGTCATCTAGGATCAGGTGTCCACTATCATACTTGGCTAATTAAATTTGTGAAACTTTCCACTTGTGAAAAAAATCAATCTTCTTCAAGTATACTTTTTTCTTTCTTAAATTCACCTATCCTTTTCATATATCTCCTTCAAGTCATTATTTTACTTTTTCCTTATTATCAACCCAAAATCTTTAAAGAGGCTTTTGAATTCCCTTATTGGATTAATACTATGAATGCTGAAATATTGGCTATTGATGCTAAAAAAATCATGGGTCTTGATCGAGTTTCCTATTTCAACAATCCCCACTAGAAATAAATGAGTATTCAAAATAAAGAGACGTGATAATGGCATTGTTGAGCATTATAAAGAGCACTTAGTGACAAAATGATATATGCAAGTTGACAGGCTTAATTATCTAGAAACATTTTTCCCTATTGCTAAGATTACAATTGTGAAAACTCTTATTTTTATTTCTTCTTTAAAAGGATTATTTTTACACCAATTAGATGTGAGTAACTCCTATTACGAAATTGGCAAGTGTACCAAATTGCACAAGTAATATAATGGACAAGTCCATATATCGTATCCCACAAGGACTAATGTGGTCTAAATTAATTGGTTAGTTACTGATAAATGATGATAATAACTAACCGTTTGTGGGTTAAAGGAAAAATACATGTATAATATAAAAATATGAGATAAAAGCTTCATAGGGATTGGGTTTCACGATTCCATTGAAAGAAAAAATACCAAACAATATTCCTCTAATTTCTACTCTAGCATTCATACCTTAGGTAACAAACCCTAATGTCTTTGTGACAAGTCTAAACTTTAATAAGAACCCTGATGTCTTAGACCTTTCCTTATTAAGAGTTCGCATTAATGATCAAAATTCTAATGTTGTGAATGACCAATGATGTACTGTATGTCTAAATCCACAATCAATTAGTAGTTTATTCTAGTCTAGGTTGTAATATCATGTCCAATGATTAGAAACCCAAAAACATGCAATCAATAATTTTATGCAGTTAAAGCAAGAATTACATTGATTTATGAAATTCATAGAGAATTAAGAATACATCACATCCAACCCCATTGAATGAGGGAGTTAGCTACTCCTAAGCATATTGAAGACTAAGAATGCCCTTCTACCTTCAAGTGTAAAGATATCAATGGGATTTTCCCTCTCTTCCTCAAAAGGGCTTTTCCCTGAAAGGGGTGTTTATTTCCCAGGAGGGTTGTTTTTCACCTTTGTCAAGCCGCTTATTTATAGATTTTTCAAAGTGGGCTGGGCTTGCAACTTTGTACTTGATCTTTTAATATCTTTGATATATATATATATATATAGTTTAATCTTTTGAAACTCAATGTCTTTGAGATATTCTTCAAATATTCTAACTTGTAATTTGAGTAACTAACTTTGTGGATATTTGATACTATTGATAATATTTGACTATTCAATATTCCATTTATTATGTTGATAATCTTCCTAAATATTTGAGATTTTCACTTATTTGCACAATATAATCCACACATTTATCTTTTTCACTTTTATTGAAAAACAAAACTAAAATATCAAATAAAATCCAAAAATAAAAACATGATAATGTTAATTATCAGTTCCTCAAGGTGTATATAAGTATCATTCTAATCAAGTGTGCAAGCTCACCAAAAGCTTACACGAGTTTAAGCATGCAGGTGGACGTTGGTATGAAGATTTATAACCTTGTTATTATCTTATGGTGCCCAAAGAGTCATTAGATATTTAATGACTTCTCCAAGAAGAGGTTAATTTTTCCAAGGTCATCATCATTGCAAATTTTTTGTTATTATGATGTAGATTGGGAAGGTTGTATAGACATTTGAAGATCCATCTCAAGCTGGTGCTTATTCCTTGGTTCATCTTTTATTTCCCAGTGGACCAAAAAGTGAAGTACAATACCTAAGTTTTCATTAAAGGCAAAATACCATGTTTTATCTTTTGCTACTTATGAATGACAATGCATTATTATCTATTCCAAGATTTGCAAATGGAATGTTCCAGACCACCAATACTATGTTGTGAAAAATAAAGTGCTTTTCATATCGCAACAAATATAGTCTTCCATGAATGTACCAAGCACCATGACACAAATTTCATTTAGTGTGAGAGAAGTCACAAATTTGATTTATGTGACTCTTACAATTTCTTCATACAAACCAGATACTAGATTTCTTTACTAAGCCCTTCTCACCAAATCCTTTTTATGTGCTCTTGGCTAAGTTGGGGTTGCTTGACATTTCCCATATCCAGCTTACGATGGGGTTTTTCATGATTCATCAAATCATAATTCTTTAACATGTATCACTGCCACCACATGAGGAACTTGTTATATGGTTATAGAAATCAACCACATTGCCTATTCTAGTTTATTACATTTCTTTTCTTTTTCTATTCAAAAGAAACATATTGTATTGAAATTAGAAATGAGAATTCACAGACTTTTGTTCTTAGTAAAATTCTTTTACCATTTTCAATTCACCAAATTATCGGTTTGTGCATGAAATTCAACTCCAAATTCAACATTGTGTACTTCAATATGTTAATTTTGGAGTGCATGTGCAATTGATCCTTATGATTAAAAGCATACAACAAAAGCAACATTTGAGAAGTTGAAATAGACTAACAATATTTGTTAGTCGCACTAGCATAAAATTTGCATTGTTAAAATAATTTTTTAGAAATGTCAAATATAAGCTATGATACCAAATGATGAGTCACTAATCTTGTGCAAGATTGTTTCCAATATTTTCCACTAAAAGATTGATAAAACAGAAAGGAATTAGAGATGAAGAAACTCCAATCTACCTTAATTGACACCACAATCAAGAGAAATATTATGAGTCAAGGAATATTTGCCACTTTGAATTAGAAATTGATGAAATAAATAAGAGTTCTCATGATGAACTTAGAGAAAAGTATCACTCATGAAAATGATGCAAATTTTGAAATGATTAATTTTGAATAAAAGAAGACTTATATACTATGTACACTATCTCATGGGCCCAATCACTAATAGGTCCTATCTACAAACCTCTTATAAACTACTTTCTAAAATGTCTCTGATTGAAAGAATTATAGAAAAAAAATATAAGGCTTAATATAAACCCAATAAAAAATTAAGAAACAATTACAAGGTCCAATAATAGCCCAAAACCAAAAATACAAAAATTTTATCCTAGCTTGAAGCTTTTTTGTGTTCCTTTAGTATATCATATCCATGATGTTATTACATAAACTACATAAGAATAAGCACCATGTGAAAATGTATAAAATAAACAAGAAGGGAGATGAATTGTGTATTTAAGTTTTTTTAGAATTTTTGCAAGATTAACGTCTTACAAAAGTAGTCACAACAAATAGATGCAATTGTAAGTTTGTAAACACACTGTCATAATAATTTTGTAAATCTTGTTTAAAAAAACTCTCCTTCTTTAGGTACTTTAATAACATGCTAAAAATAATAATAAGATAAATAAGTATTTATTCTAGATATTTTTAAATTGGTTCGTCCTAAAGACGATACATCCAATTTGATAGAGCAAAAGGCTAATGTACTATTATTTTGACTAAGTGATGAAAAAAATTAAGTATAAAACATAGTCATGTTTCATCTAGTTAAGTCCAGGTCATGTAAGATGCAACTGCTTAATCTAACAAAATATATGATATTGTGTAGTCTTTGTCTACATTTGATAAAGCATGAACAACATAGACGAGACATCCATACATTTAAGCAACATAGTTCAAAATAGATAATGAAAAACGCAAGTTCTTTGTTTGACAAATGATATGATAATGTGCAATCTTAGTTTAAGGTCTAGGGTTTAGACAATATGTACATAAGCTAACCTCATACTACACAAAAACATATAAATGTTTATTCTATGTTTTAGGAAATGTTTGTTACTTTAGTTTGCCAAAGAGAACAATATGCAAAGTACAAGTCCAATCAAATGATCTCTTGGATAAATTCCTAAATTTAATTTTCTTCAACAACTCCTTAACACTAGCTTTGTCAACTTCGAAAGACTATTTGCTTTATATGACTTTATTTTTAGATAAATTCAAGCTAAAACACATTGTCCAAGAATATATAAAATCCAATTATTGGGATAATGCACAAAAGAAGAAAAGAGAATTTAATATTACAAGGAGCGCATTTAATGCATCTTTCACAATCAAGATAATTAGTTGTAAGAAGGACATTTAGAAAAGTGTAAGTTGCTCAACTCCATAAACTGATTTACGAAAATAACTTTCTTGAGAGCCTATATAAAGACATTAAGGGACTATGTTGTGTAATGCTAACACTGCTCAATATTTTATGCTTATAAAAAGCTTAAAAGAGAACATTGTTCCTGTCCAATTAAAAAACTAGCAAAGAAAGCCTAAACCTTGAATATATAAATAGATAATATTTCTCCTACTAAATATTTGTGATTTATGGATCACAAATTATATAACCTTTGTATCTTAGCCATGACTAGTTGTTATTCAAATAATATTTGGTTAAGCTAGAAGTGGTTTGTGAAAGAATACTTGATTAAGTTAGAAGTGGCTTGTAGAAAGAATACTTGAACGAGATCATCTAGAAGTGGTTGGAAGGAGTGGCAGATTATTGAAAGGGCAAAACAACATTTAATGTTAATAAATAATAAAACATAAAATCAAATATAATAAAGAATAAAAAAAATTATCAAGATATTTTTTATTTTCTCTCCCATTGTCTTTTGAGTTTCTCACATATTGTACTTATCTCTCATTCAAATATGTTTTCTTTTGTTTCTGAAGGAAAAAAGGAAGTTAGACACAAACTCATTATTTATGCTCTCATTTCTCATCTATTCTTTTCCATTCTTGAAGAAAAAAAGGTAATCATCTCTTATCTCACTTGATTGTGAAATATTATTTTAATAGTTATCATTATTTTTTATCTCATGAGCCTTTTATATATCCATTTTATATGAATATAGAAGAAAAAAATAATGTATTATGTGTTTTTTCATAACCAGTTCTCGACATCAACAAGATTATGTCAGTGTGGAACGTCATTTTAGGGTGAATATACTTTTGTTACAATGGATAAGCAAATGCAATAATTAAATGATAAGATTAGTGAGCAAGCATTGGAACTCTAAGAAATGTTTTAGTTCCTAAGGATACTTATAAAGCTTTTAACATTGTGGGTATATGCACTCTTATGAGCAACATTTATCCTTTAGACTTTACAGAGTAAGAGAATATTAGTTTAAAATTTCAACTTCAACATTATTGTTGATATTCCTAATAATCCATATTTGAAGATTTTATCAATCATTCTTGAATTATGTCAACCTTTGGCCAGAATAGGAAATTTAAGGACATTTTACTTAATTGATCATTTAATTAATCTTATTTTAACTCTTCATGTTCCTACAATTACAATAGAAATATAATTTTCTACAATGAACATTATCAAAACAAGACTATGAAATAAAAAGGAAGATGAATTTCTTGGCGATAATATGATTGTTTACATTGAAAAAGATATAACTGCAAATTTTAGTTTTTATTCAATTATTGATGAGTTCCAAAATCCAAAGGAATGAATGGCAATCCTTGAGATATGTGTGATTTCTTTTATAGTTATAGTTATACTAAATTATGTATTCATTTTTATTGTATTAGTGACTGTAATTAATATATAAATTTTGAGTGTATTACTTTGACTCCCAAAAAATATTGGTCAAGATTCGTCACTGGTTGGGAGTTGAAAGAATAATTGGTTGAGTCAATAGTAACTTTTGGAAAGAACACTTGGTTGATCTAGGAGTGACATGTAGAAAGAGTACTTAAGGAGTTAGCTAAGAGTGGCTACAATCCTAAAAAAAAAAACTCATGTATTACAACATTAGTTTGCTTAATGAAACTAAATTTGTTGATTGAGAATTGGATGAAAGTGTGCGTGGTTAGATCAACTGATATTAAGATATGTTATGTATTTATCTTTCTATTTATCTCTTTACATTTCATTTTATTATTATTTTCACTAACTTAGAAGGAGATTTGTGGTGAGAATACATGTCTAAAACTCTTCATAAAGTAAATTTGTTAAGTCACAGAATTGTGTTGCCATCAAATGTAAAAGCCACTAATTGATCACTTGTCATATAAAACTATTATTTGAGTACTCATCATCAGACGATATCCATGAAAAATTGTAAAATGAAATTAAAACGCAATTAAATAAATATGGCACAATTGATGATGGTCGCGAGGGAGCATCCATTACCAGGCCTATTTATACTGGAATGATGGAATGGAAATGCACAACAAGTCTACATAATATTGGTTATTGTACATAATCAAGGAAAACGAAGAGTTACAAATCCTTAATGGAAGATTAGTCACAAGTTGAGTTTAATTAGATGTAACTCAACAACAAAGCCAAGTATATTCTAACTTATGCTTTATAAAAACAAAAATATGATAAGATTTGTAGGCTGAAATCAGCTAAGAGGATATGAGATTCCTTGGAGATTAATCATGAGAACTCATATCACCCATTTATTTTACTTTTAATACACTTAAATAACAAATATGAGACATGTTAAATTGACCAGTTTATACAATTGGAAGAGGTTAAGACGAACAATCTATCACTATAAAAAAATCCTTCATTAATAACTAATTTAAGTGGCTAAAAATTTTTATTGACTATAGTGACCAATTTAAATACCAATTTACAAAAAAAAAATTATTGATTATTAAAATAGTTACTATTATGAATAAAAAATTGTAATTAGTTTCTAAATTGGTCTCTAAAATTTAGATACTAAGGTTTTGACTACCAAAATAATTAGTTTATAAATTTGTCAGTAAATATTAGCAGGTTTTGGCTACCAAAGGAATTAGTTTTAAAATTAGTCTCTAATTAATTAGTGACCAATTATAATTTTTTATTTTTAATAGTGGCTATTGTACTAACCAATAATTTTTTATTTTATAAATTGGCATATAAATTGGTCATTATAGTGACTAACATTTTGTGGTCACTAAAATTGATTTATTTAAAAGTTTTCTTGTAATGTATATTATCATCTATTCTTTTGATATGAAATAAAACTACAAGAAAATCATTAAATAACAATCTTTAAATTGGCCTATAGCATTAAATATTAAGGTTTCAGCTACCAAGGGATTAATGTCTAAATTAGTCTCTATTAGTCTCTAATTTAATTAGTGGTGGTGGTGGTTGCTTCAGTGCAAAGGAGTAGGTACTTGGGGTTTGACGAAGAAGGATGAATCTCTTGTAGTCTTTAGGATCATAGTGATACCTTTAGTTAGATTGTTAGTTGGTTTGAGCTTCTTGTGTTAAAAGCAGTCTTGATGGATATGTTAAAGTAAGGAAAAATAGTTAAAATTTTATTGTACTCTAGGGTAATGTGACATGTTTTTGTATATAACATGTTGAAAACATTTGACACTATATTTTAATATTATTTGCAGCTTCAAGAGCATGAAGATGATGAAGACAATGAAGAATATCTTTTAGATTAATGAAGTTACAATTACGTAGTAAAGAAACACTTCTACATCTGTAGTTTTTTGATTTTGTAGTTTTAGCTTTGATAAGTCTTTTTCCAATTCATGACAATTGTTTTAGTCATGTACTTTGAATTCTTATAATATTGAAATATATTTTTCAATTATATATAATTTGTCTATGATCATTTAAGTGTTATTTCCACTTAATGTTGTGTGGTCTTTTGCTATGTATTGTTGTGATTTGAGGACATATATTACAAATATTTCATCTCCCAGTATTGCATAAGCAATTTATAGAAAATTAAAAAAAAACCTTTTTCAAATAAAAACTAATTTAATAAGTGTGGCCTAAATCCAAAGGCAATGCATGGATTAGTGTAGTCCATAGTATAAAACAACAATTTCATAAATGTGGTCCAAAGCAAGTTAAAAATCGTGGTCATTCCAAAGATTTTAATCCACGGTTTTAAAAATGTGGTCATATAAAAAATCGTGGCTTATTATCTACTGCCACACACACCTAGTCACGACTGAAAAATCGTAACCTAAAGTTTTGACCATGATTTTTATGCTTTAGGCTACGGTTTTATGTTGTAGCCTAAAGTGATTTTGTTGTAGTGATATGATAATTATGTATATGATAATGTGATGTGTTGTAGACATAATTACTTTTAGGGAGGGAATATTATGTTGAGAAAGTTATGTATTAAATATAAGATCTTGAAAGAAATATTTTAAATATATTCTACTAATATTAAACTCAAAGAAAAAAGCATCAAGTAGTGAGAAACAAAAGAGATCCTACGACCTGGTGTGCGAGGTGAAAAAGAGGTGATCTAGTATGTCATATGGATTCATCTCATCACAAGTGGATGTGTTCCTATTATGTAATTTTAATTATTGTATAAAAAAATATGACAGGTAACATATCTTAATCTAATTCAATGCATGGTATAGTATAGTCAAGTGTTTTTGTTGTCGATGTCAATGAATGATAACATAAAAGATAGTTAATGGGATAAAAGTTAAACATTTGATCATGATATATCTTAAATGAATGACTTAAGTATAAATATATATATATATATATATATATATATATATATATATATATATATATATATATAAAAGAGTGTATGAATGAGATGAATTTTACAAATTGAGAAAATATATGTTTATGATTTTTAGGTATGCATGTGTGTAAGATTTTAAAACACAATCTTATTCATTGTTATGTGTTTGTATTGTGATTTAATTGTAATGATTGTGTTCTTAAACAAATGAGAAGGCTATGTAAGAATAAGTTGATGTATGTTTGATTATATTTCTTTTTAGTTATGTATGCAAATTACTATGAAGAGAAAATTAAATTACTTAAAATGTGAAGTATGTATGTGAATGTTATGTAATAAAAAACAAAAATTTTGATTAAATGACTAGCTTCAAGACACTACTTAGTTTTAATGTGATTAGCACAAGGAACATTTGTGTCCCTAATATTTGACTACTTAAAATGATCATTATCTCGATTTAAATGAGTTCTCTTAATTTTATTGAACTCTGTGTTTTCTTTTGTCTTAAGCAAATCTTCAACTTCACTTAAATAGAAGCTAAATTTGTGAAAAATAGTTGCGGGCACCATCACAAGATATATTATAAACGAAGCATATTCTAATTTTCTAAATTAAATTGAAGATCTCCTCAAAGTTTTAATTAATAAATTTCCATTTCGAAATTTGAATACATTTAATCATCAACCTAAGACAACTTGAACCATCAAAAACTAGTTATCTGAACTAATCATTCTGTTCCATTAATAAACCTATAAACATATGTGTAAGTATTTCCTGTGTCTAAATCAAAATACTTCCCACGAAAAAGGTTTTAAATTTTTATCAGATTTTAGTTTAGTGATTGCACTACATAGTATATAATATTATTATGCTTATAGAACGACAACTAAATTTTTAAAAATGGATTAAATATGTTTTTGGTCCCTCAAGTTTTAATGATATATGGAATTAGTTCCTCTTTAAAATTTTTGACCAATTTAGTCCTTCATCTTTAAATATACGTGAATTTAGTCCTTTTAATCAAATTGTGTTAAGTTGATCTGACTTTTCAAGTGCATTTTATGATAGTATTTGAATTGTTTATACTGTTTGACACATTTTTGCTTCAATGTTAACTTAAATATTATCATAAAACGTGTTTAAAATATTAAATAAACTTAACAAAATTTGGTAAGAATGACTAAATCCACGCATTTATAAAGATAAATGACTAAATTGGTATAAAATTTCAAAGAGGAACTAATTCCAAAATTCATTGAAACTTGAAAGACCAAAAATATATTTAACCTGTAACAAGTAATGGGCTGTTTAACTTACTGAGAAGTTTCACCTACAAAATCTAATTACTATAAACAAATTGTTTCAATGCATTTGCCCTGTTATCCAATGTATATAAAAAAAAGAAAAGAAAAGGAAAATCTAAATTATAACCACAAAATTAGAAACCAAAAATCTCTCATAAGCAATATAGTCTCGAGAAATCAAGTCATTTATGAATAAAATTGTCTATAATTGATTTTGGCTTGTGTTGCTTAAGAAATCACACAAAGGCAAATTAATGATTAATAGATAACAAACCAAACTTATCACAAACAATACAATGCAACCTCTCCTAATTGTCATTTCAATGCAATAATTCAACCTGTCAATCATTTTTATTTAAACTAATAATTCAATCAAAACCCTGCCCATAAATCATCATTTAGTTTATAAATCATTTAGAACTATTTTCTTTTATTCCAATCCAAAATCATGAAGCCACTGAGAAAAAAAAAAACCTGTGGAGATATTTATATTTATTTTTTCAAGGCTATACACATGGTTCTGATGTATATATTGGTTTTCAATATATACAGTAAGCCAATGTTTTTTGCTAATATCAATTACTGACCCAAAAATTTCAAGGAATATAATTTAAGATAGGGAAAATGTAAATTTTTATCCATTTTGAAGTGAACTTGAGTACTAGAAAGAGAGCAAAAATTATTAAGAAACTAAATTAAAAGTTCTAACATTGAACAGAAATAAAAAAGTTGAGTAATATATAAAAAAACAAGATCTACAAACATTTAAGTCTTAAAATTTTATGTTAGAATTGATATTATGTCTTTTATATAGACATCTCATATTTCAAAGATGATTTATCTTTCTATTTATTCTAATAAAAAGATTTCAATAATGTTATCAAAATAGTATTACTTATCTTAATTAGTGATGAAGTCCAACTCAAATTTTGGAAGAGATCCTTAGAAATTCAAATATGAGTGGAAAATCTCGTATTAATTAAAAATAAGAAAGTTAAAGTAGTATATTAGAAAAACAAAAGACATGAAAGTATCTAAGTTTTAAGATTTGATGTTGGAAGTGACATGATCAATCTCCCTAATTTATTCTAGCAAAAAAAATCCAACAACAAAAAAAAGAGTGGAAGTAATTCTTGTACAACCCTAAATGCACACTCCATGAACACTTTTCATTTTTTCTTGTCTCTTCTTACTAGTATCACATCATCGATCATTAATTACTTATCCCATTCTTTCTTCATGAAAAGTAGAGAGATTCGGAAATGCAATAAGTAATGCTATAGTAAAGTTAAGTAGAGAGAGATAAGAATAAAACAGACTAAAATCAGAAGAAGGAAGGAAAATAGATATGTAATTACGCACAAGATATAATAATGTCTTACTTCACATCAGAAAAAAGAAAAAACTTTAGATTAATAACGACAATTAAACATGAATGGCAATACTATGATAATTATAAAAGAATTGAAATTAAGTTGAGACATGTGTCCCCATATTGCTTAATATAAGTTCATCCTTAAGAGCTCAGAATGATCCTCAGTGGACACATTTTCTCGTAAAAGTCAAAGGATTCATCCTAACTGCTCCTAAAAGCATGTAATTGATTGATTGTTTCCTTCTTTGGCAAAAATTTTCATGAATTTGTCTGAAGAGATATGAGGAGAAACTAGAGTCACAAGTTTTAGACAGAAGTGACAGCTTCTTATCAAATGATCGAAAACACCCTCCCCACAAGAGAAAAAAAAAAGTAACCAATATAGCTCCATTCTTCAAATGACGAGGTTTAGTATCAAATCCTTGTCCCTTTGTCAGTAATTGAAAGATGAGTCTAGGATGAGTCTAAACCGTTGATTCAATCATGAAAATTAGAAATCAGGTGAAATATAATTGGTTTAATTTATAAACTGAAGAGACAGCAGAGGTATCCGATGATTTTTGTGTTAACTGACTTGGATTATGCACTCATGTGGGTCATCATCTTTCTTATTTGTGACCATATATTGCACTGATTGTGGAAAAGTTTCACTCCAACATCACATTTCCTTCTTTAACCCAATTCAGTAACTTTCAACTTCTAACTCCTTGCAGATCTATCTCACTAATTTGTCAATGAATGTATACATAAATATACAGAAACGTATTATGTATTATGCGTGTGCATGCTGAAATTATGTATTATGCATGTGCTATCTATAGCAAGGTGTAATGTATGCATAGTTCTACATAGACTAATTTGTGATCCACAAGTCAGATATAAATTTACGTCTGACTTATAAACGTCACACATAAGATTATGTCTGACATGTAAGTGTTAGACGTAAAAGCTTTATTTTACGTCTCATGCCTATTGATAAGACATAAACTTTGATCACTTAATTATAAAAGTATTAACACGCATTTTTTACATATGATTCTTATATGTCAAACAAGAAAATCATTGACGTGGTAAGTTGATTTTGTGAAGGTGATACAATGGTATGAGCAATTGTATAGTGTAGATGAAGCATAATAATCATACACCAGAATATCAGAAGCAACAAAGCAAAAATATTTCAATGAAAACTGAAGATACCATGCATCATACACACTGCTTGGAAGAAAATTCGAAGTTATTTTCACCCCACTATGCTTGATATATGTTACTGAGGCATAAGGGTGAATATACAAGGACTTACCCAATATTAACTCTTCATGAACTTCAGTCTAAATTCTCATTCAAATAACAAAACACACAGAGAAAGGTTTAACTTGACCCAAGGACATCGATAGAGTCAATTTGCAGCACTGCAGCTAAGGTTTTGTAACACATATACAAGGCCTATAGAAACAGACTCAGGACTTTCAAATCATTTTGGGAGACCTGAAACAATCCAAGAACAACATGAAAAATCAGATGCATTTTCAAGATTAATGCCAACAATTCAAGTAAGTATATATTTTTAACATATTATATACAATTAGTCCTAATTATAAACTAGGATTTATAAACAAAAAAATATTGCACGAATTGAAGATATTGTATGGTCATGATGATGCCTTTGCATGCACAGTGTTTGGTAGTGGGGAAGAGAACAGTGTAATTCATGTACGGAGGTCAGATATACATATTGCAGCACCAAACAAAAAAGGAATTGCATATACATGTTTAATAGTAATTAATAAGAAGAGAAAAAAACAAAAATTATTAGCATATAAGACAAAGTTTTATACAAACTAGTATAATATATATTAAAGCACAATACCACAAGAAACTCTCCAAACAACCTCTAATTCAAGCTCATCAAATTTTGAATTGAATCCTCTCTTTTTTTTTTCAAAAAAGAAAAATATTGTTATCAACAATCCTATCTCTTATCCATAAATATTACTTAACTCTTATGTGCTGTATTATCAAAGGGGTTATCCCATTTCTGGAAGATAGTGGGAATTCAAAAGAAGTAAGATTGTATGGAAAAGCAAACATGTACATTTATATAATAAGCACCATAGAAATGTTATGAAATTGAAAAACCACAATCTTGCATGTGAGAAAGGACAAATAGAGAATTATGGATGTGAGAGTACACCATAGGCCCTATAAAATGCTCATTAAATCAAATATAGTGTGAAAATAAACCAAAATAAAAATGAAGGTAAAGTGAATAATTAAGCACTGTTATTATGTCATTTATAAAAATTTACATATGATGTTTAGGGTTAAGAAAACCCATGGATCACTAGGGTTTGCTATATGAATGAAGTATAATAAGATGCATTATTATTATAGGTGAGATAAAAATTGACCCTATAACACCTTCAAAGGACCCCTTTTATGTGTTTGATGCGATTTCCTTTTGTAGTAAAGAAAATTCAACCATCTGCAAGCACTCACCTAAACAAGTTATTGTCCAAATTAATGATCTTGTTAATTTTTCAATTATATATGCTCATAATATAACGGCAATGATTCAAACAGCACCAAGTCTTTTCCGTGTCAACCTCTGAAAATAGCAGCAAAATCTATAGCAGTGAGAGAGGAAAAACTAATTTACCATTATTAAGCAGAAGAAGAAGAACAACAACAAAAATTTTACTGCTGCAAAGGTAAGTTTGAGGTGTCTCCGTTGGGCTTGATGAGATTCCTCTTCTTCTTTTTCTTCTTATAAGGGATTCCTCTGGCCTTAGCTTGAGAGTCACGAACCTCACGAAGGTAAACTCTTATGGCACCACTAGCGAATGGATTAGTCTCTGGTAAGCCTCCATTTTCTTCATATGCAGCTCTCAGTCTTCCAATGAGAGCATCAAGGCTCCCCCAAGCTTGTTTTAGAGGGCAAGTGCAAGGACCAGGTGGCTCAACTTGACCAAAGAAGAGACACCCTTGAGCATGCACTTTAGTCTTCCCAAACTGATCCAAGTACCTTAGAAAATCAAGAACTTGGTTGGAATTGCACTGTGAAAGTGCCACAGGAGGCCTTTGGTTCCTCAAGTACTGCCCAAAAGTGTTCCAATCCCTCCTCTTCTGAGATTCATACCTACTCAGAGGATGTTGTTGTTGCTGTTGTAACTGCTGCTGATGTTGCTGATGCCGATCAGTAATATCAGCAGCAGTAGCAGAAGAAGTAGAAGAAGATCTTGACGATCCTTCTGCTATGTCTTTTCCTTTGGTGGACATATCTGAGTCAGTGGTGATGGTAATTCATTTAGTATCTGGTTTTGTGAAGCTAACGAAGAAAGGGAAGGTTTTGGTTTTGGAAGGGAGAAGACAAGAGAATAGGAGTGGAAGAAAATGACAAATTTTTTTTGGAGGATCACATCAAAGGGGGCTAGTGAGGAGACATGGAATGGGACCAATGAAAGTGCTTTAGCCTTCTTTTTCTTCCTTCCCTACATTATCTTGCTTTAATGGTACTATTAGCATTAACCATACTTTATAATTTTGTTTCCTCTTATTTTTATTTTTCTTAATTATTATGCTCCCATCATCAAAGGTGTCATTATTGGGTAACTTGGCGTAATTAGCACTGTGGTTATACCCAATCACCATTAAATAACAGTCTAGGTCCTCTAGCATTAAGGGTTTGTTTGCCACCTAATAGAAAATTTTGGGATTACAAGTTAAACTTAGTGATTTCCGTAACCTATTCTATAACTCATTGTCATTGCACAAAAGTATGGTGTTACATCTCTTTCACATGCTCATCAACCACAAAACTTTTCAATTCTATTTACCCTATACCTCTTACTAATAAAAGGAATTCCACCCAAAACTTTAATGCAAAATTCTAACGATAAATAACACAGATTTTTACTGTACCTCCATAAATACATGACATGAAAGAACATCTTGATATTATTTTATTTTATTTTTTTGAATTTTTCATATTAAAATTAACCTCTTAAAAGTTAAACAAATTATATCTTTTAAATTTACGTGAATTTCAATAGAATAATAAATTTCTCTTTCTTTGTGGAGGAAAAAATAAAGTAAAGAATAATTTTGAGTGGAGGAAGGGTTGTTACTTGATTGATGAAGTATCTAATCGGAAAATCTTAATTATATAAAAATATTTTATGTATATATGCTTAAGGTCCGTACTACACCATTTCAACACCTAGTTTATGGCATAATCATAATATCTAGAATTCATATGCATATTGACATAAAAACTCACATGTGACCAACAAATTTAATTGTTGTGGTCATTTCTTTTATATTGAAATATCTTGTACAAACAACTTTACCTTTTACCTTTTAACTTTTCTTTACCAACCGATTAAGATAAGTTTTGTTTTCAATCCTACACTTAATTTTCTTTTGCCATGCTATAGAAGTTACCTTTATATTATATTATATTATATTATATTATATATATATATATATATATATATATATATATATATATATATATATTAAGTCCGCACTCATTAGAGTTAGAGTAAACATTCACTTAAGTCCGTATTTATTTAAGTTCGCATCCCGTTTAAATCTGCATTTAGAAAGGAAAAATTTTGGGATCAATAAATAATTGTGTGTGTTTATTTTCACAAAAACTTATGTAAAGTCATTTGAATTTATGTTCTATTAAATTTTGTTATATATAGTATGTGAATAACATAAAATAACAAGTTTGTCCTATAACATATCTTCCATATCTATCATATATCTTATATTTATCATACTTTTAGAATCCCTGCAAATTCTCAACACTCATAATATTTTAGATTGTAATTATATGACCTATTATTCTATATTGTAATATGACTCTTAAAATTTGACAAGTCCACATCCTAATTAAGTCTGCATCAAACTCTCAAGATCAAAATGGGGACTTAAGCGAATGTTTACTATACTTTTAAAATAACTCAATCTCTTATATACACAACGACGTTTAAAATTAGAAATGTAAATTATTAATATTAGTTGTAACACCCCATTTAATTAATAATCGTAATTAAAGGAAGTGTCACACTAAAATAGTATAGTAGCGCAGTCTTAGAGTTTCCATGTAGCCCTAAAAGAAAGCCCAAAGTAGAAAAATCCAGCCAGATGGCTAAGTAGCGGAGTCACCAGTCCCCTGTTGACCGCAAGAACCTCTCGCATCTGCTCATATCAATAAATTAATGATCATCGCAAAAGGAGAAGAACCACATACAAGATAGCCAAGCAAACAAACAGGGTAAGCTATAGTAGATACAATTCATCAAGCACTCACATGCCATTACACAGTCCAAACAATATGTATCATCCAAACATATTATGACTCCTCAATCAATACACTAGACTCTGACTCGACTCATCCGGATACATATAACCTAGTCAGATTTAGCGAATGCTTGCGCTTGAGGTGGATACCTCTGCTCACCCCCGAGCTATGTGTTACAAGTGTTATAATGTTTCCAAT
>Ga0214543_1007074_pt1 | contig 19502 bp, 10 predicted proteins | sample CNSS2metaG_FD_160094 | JGI IMG/M metagenome (GOLD analysis project Ga0214543, IMG submission 160094) | Root nodule microbial communities from cowpea collected in UCLA plant growth center, Los Angeles, California, USA - CNSS2 | ecosystem: Host-associated > Plants > Roots > Nodule | place: USA...
AATTGAGTAACGGTAACATATAACCACTTATTTTAAAATTTCCTTACCTTTTCTAATTTTATTTCTTTCTTTAGGAGATATTTGATATATATATATATATATATATATATATATATATATATATATTTTTTTTTTTTATTTATATTTTTTTTTTTTTTTTTTTTTATATATATATATATATATATATATTTTTTTTTTTTTTTCTTTTTTTTTTGAATGTAGAAGGAGAAATTATGTATTATATATTTCTTCATAACTATTTTTAATTTTTTTTAATTGTAACTTGATTATGATAAAAAAAAATTCTAATAATTATGTTTCTCAATTTTCAATTAGATTTTGATAAATTATTTTTTAGTCTTAATTTTTTTTTTAAGTAGGTATATTAGATTTTGATAAATTATTTTTTAGTCTTAAATTTTTTTAAGTAGGTATATTGATGAAGAATATAATAATATAATCAGTTTTTAAAGTAATAAAAGGAAAGATATCGATAAAGATGAAACCAATACACATTTACTTCACATATTCTTCACATATTCTTCATATGTTTTTAGCATAATACTAAAGATTCAATTGTTGAATTAGAGGAATAATTTCTTAAGATTTAAAGAATTATATGTGAAAATTTCATATTAATTTCTTGGAACTTATTCTAAGGAAACTTCTCTCAAATATGAAGAATATCCGATTAAATGAGTGAAAGAGATTGTAAGGCCCACTTATATTATATGCCTTATTTTAAAAGGGCTGCCCAAATCAGTTGGGCCTAGGTTGGTCCAAAGGGAGCCAAAATCCTAAACTGCCCTAAACCCACTCATTCCTTCCACTTTCAAAAATCTATCCCATTCATTCTCTCCTAAAGCTGCTGAGAACTCTCTGCTAGGGTTTGGTACCACCTTGGTCAAGCAAGTTCAAACTCAGTTCTTTCTCCACGTAAGTTGTCCCTCATCCCGTACTTGCCTATTTTCCGCACTCTTGTATTGGTTCCAACTACTGTTCCTCTTAGTAACTTAAGTTCCTACTGTTCCTTTATTTTTCCAGTTCCTTAAGTCGATCCTTGAAGCTGTTGTGCCCCACTACTTAGAGTCGAAGTCCTGTTTTAGCTATTTCTAGGTAAAGGAAGATAGGGTTTCAGGTTTTGAACTATTTTTGGTTTGTTTTTGGAATCTGCTTGGTGTTTGTATGGACTATATGTTGCTGGGAACATGTGGGATGCCTTGTGTTGTTATTTGGATATGAAAATGTGGCTGTTGTAGGGAGAACAATGGCAAGATTTGATACTCTCGCTCAACCGAGCTTTTCTCGCCTAAGCAAGACTGGTAGAGACTCGCCCATGCCTTTTGCGCGAGCTGTCGCTCAGGCATGTTATCTTCGTTTTGAGCGAGAAAATGCCTCGCTCAGGCGAGGAGATCTTGCCTAAGCGAGCTAGTGCAGAGGGCCACTATTTCTGATTGTCGAGCTCTCGCCTAGGCGAAAGGAGCTCGCCTAAGCGAGAGTCCCTCTCGCCTGAGCGAGACCTTTCTGCCTGAGCGAGAAGTTGGGCGAGAATGTGGTTTGCTCTATTGTTTCTCTATTCTCAAAGGTTGTTTATATGTTTGTATTGATCTTGCTTTTAAAGTATGAATTTGGGTGATTATTTATGAATGAGATAATCTATAGTCTGCGGTGGATGAGTTTAACACGATTTGGGCATGCTACATGTATGGTTGGCTTCATGGATTGAGAATGATGAGTTGGTATGGATTCGACATGGAATATGAATGAGAATTGGTTAAAAAGGTTGGCATAAGACTTATATGCATGATAAGTATTACTTGGTTGGTGGAACATGATTCGTTTGTGGTTAGGACGTAATTCCATGAGTCTCTAGGTGAGACTTTATGATGGTACCTCAGTTGGTCGGGACGTAATTCTATGACCCCTGTTAGTGGGAGTTCATGGTGGTGCCCCATCTATATAATTTAGTAAGGATTCAAGGTAAGGTTGCATCTTGACACTCTAAGGAGTTAGTTAGTCTCAGGTATAGCAGACTGACTCTTGTGGTGAGAGTAGCAAGAGGCCTGAAACTCATTAAGGGCTAACCTTGTGTGGGGGGTTGAGACATTGTAAGGGGTGAGCAGCTCGGTAGAGCAGGGAAATCCACCACAAGTATAAGTATCCACTGAATCCGACTAATTATATGTATCTGGATGAGTCGTGTCTCAAGTCTTAGTGTATTGTTTGAAAGGTCATAACATGATTGGATTATTTATGTATATTTGACTGTGAAAGTGTATATGATTGCATGATAATTCCTTTTTCGCTCTAGCTTACCCTTTGTTTGTTATATGTTCTGTTGTGTGGTTTTCTCTTCTTGCGATGATCATCAATTTATTGATGTGAGCAGATGTGAGAAACATCCGTGGTCATCAGGGTGATGAAGGTTCCACTGCATAGCTTGTCTGAGCTGGATTCTGTTGGCTGGGTTTTCTTTAGGGCTATGGCCCACGTATTTCTTGTCTTTGGGCTTTAATTCTAAATACTGTTGGATTTTGTACATTATCTTGTATTGACATTGTGGTGTGTCTCAGGATTGTCCTTTTATAAAGTTTGGATATCTTTAAGGAGTGATTCTATACTCCGAACCTTGCTCGTAATATTATATTGTGTGACGTGTCATTTAAGTAAGTTTATTTATTAAATAAGACGTTACAGAGATGAGATCAGATTTTAAAAAAAAAAAAATAGTTCTATATCAAATACAATTTCCAAACTATCATTCTTTTAAAAAAAATATACATAGATATTTCAATACTAAATTATATATAATTTTATTATATTAGTGACAATAATTAAATATATTAAATTTGAGTATATTATTTTAGTCGCTTAAATTATTTGGTCAATATACAATATACACCGCTATGAGAGAATTAGAGGGGGTGTGTTGTGTGAGAATTAGAGGAAGGTGTGTTGTGTGTTGTTTGTGAAAGGAGAGCGGTGGAGATGATGGGAGGAGGAAAGGGAATATGGGAATACAAATTAATTAGGGTCTTTAATACGAGTGAGGGTGAAAAGGGAAATTTATAAGTTATCAGGGTGCAGAAACAAAAAATAGGATGCAGAAAACAATGGTACTTCAATTAATATCAAAATAAATTCTCGAGTCATTTTAACAAACTATTATTTATTATAATATAAGAAAAGTTGGTTTTTTTTTTTCATTATTTGACATTATTACTTTGTTTTTATTTATATTTATTTTTACTATGTTTATTTTAATTATTAATATAGTCATTTAAAGTTGTCAGTTTTCTTTTTTATATATATCTATTTTGTTACCACTTATGTATAGAGTTATTTTACTCTTTTATCTATTTATTTTATTTTTAAATTTATTTACTCTAAAATTGGAAATATATTTCAACCTAATTTACTTTTTTACTATTTCAATTTAATTTACTTTTTTATCTATATTTATTTTCCAGCGACATGACTTTAAAGAACTATTTTAGTCTTTATTTATCTGATTTATTTTTAAATTGATTTTCAGTACAAATAGAAATATATTTCAACTGTATCATTTAATATCTAATGAATTATTAATTTAGTTCTTAAATACATTATTAGTTTCTCAAATTTAAAATCTTCGTATCAATCTTTATAACGTCAATTTTGTCTAAAGTTGAAAATTTTTTGTTAATTAACTAATTGCATGATACACTACAAGAAAATGTAATTTAGTAGGGGATTATTAGATGGGGTTTCAATAACCTCTAGTAAAAACATAAGTTAGCGGAGGTTTTAATAAACCTCGATAAGTATCACGGGTTTCTTAAAGAAACCCAGGTAAAATTTGAACCTTTGTTTTTTTTTTCATTTTTTTTATAATTTTCTAAAATTAGACAGAGTTTCTCATTTTCGTCATGCCAACACCAGGAAGAAGGACATCTTCTCTGCCGTTCTCTCTCAATATTCCACCATTCTCCATTGATGCTCCAGCATTCTCCACCGTTCTTCGCCGTTCTCTCTCGATGTTCCACCATTCTTCTTTGATGCTCCACGGTTCTCTGTCATTCTCTATCGATGTTCCACCATTCTCCTTTGATACTCCACCGTTCTCCCTCGATGTTTGAAGTTCAAGGTAATAAGATTTTTCTCTTTGCTTCTAATTTCGTTTCTCTGTTTCTTATCACTCTTTCTCTTTCGATTTCATCTTCGTACTTTTAATTTCGATTTCGTTTTCATTTTCCTCGTTCGATTTCGATTTTCCTACGTTCGATTTCGATTTCAATGTGTTCGATTTCAATTTCACTATGTTCAATTTCGATTTCGATTTCACTACTTTCTATTTCAATTCCTTGCTTTCGATTTCATTTCTCTACTTTTGATTTATTTTCCCTAACTTGTGTTTGGATGGAGCATTTCAACAATGCTTAGAAATTGAAATGCTTTGTATTTGAATTGCTTGTAATTAAATTCCATTCATTTTTAAATAACTTGTTTGAAAAAAAAAATTGAATTTATTGTGAGATAAAATTTAATTTTAACAATATTTATTTTATGCTTAATTATGTTTTAAGTTCATGATAAATTTGGAAACCTCGACAACCCAGATGGATCGGGCAGACCCAACTAAGCAACCGGATTGGTCATCGGGCCCGTTCGGATCGTCGGGTCCGTTTGGGTCGTTAGACCTGTCTAAGTCATCGGGCCCATTTGGGTCGTCGGCCCATCCGGTTTGTCGGGCCCATCTGGGTCGTCGGGACCATCCGAGTCGTTGGGCCCGTCTGGGTCGTCGGGCCCGTCCGGGTCGTCAGGCCCGTTCGGGTCGTCGGGCCCGTCTGGGTCGTCAGGCCCGTTCGGGTCGTCGGGCCCGTTCAGGTCGTCGAGCTTGTTCGGCTTGTCTGGGTCGTCGGGCACGTCTGAGTCGTCGTACCCATCCGGATCGTCTAGAATGTGAGGTTGAGTGAGAAGAATTCCAAATTCCACCTTTTTTGAGGGTATTTGAATTTCTACTAATTTAGCTAATTGAAATCCTTCAAAAAAACTTACATTTGAAATACTTTTTAATTTCTCTATCCAAACAAAGCATTTCATTACAAAGAAATCTAAATTCTTCAAAAAAATGAATTGCTTCATTAAAATACTTTATCCAAACACACTCTAAAACTGTGTTAGTTATTCGAAGAGGGAAAATGATACTGAGGATTTATCATAAACCTTAGAGGTATATGCGGAATTTGTTGTTGTCTTTTGTCTTGGGTTCCTTTTCAGGAGCTGATTTTTCTTCTCTTAAAATCAATATATTCTCATTTGTGGACTGATTCTTCTCATTTAGTAAAGGATTTGTCAAGCAGTTTTCTATAAAGTGACCAATAACTAATATCGATCCAATTGGGAATTCAACGATTATTATTGGGAAGGTATCTGTAAATTACTGATGAATAGGATTTGATTTGGTGGTATTTCATAAATTTTGTGTGGATGAATGTTAGGAATTCCTTAAGAAGATTGCTCCCACTTGGATGAATGTTTCCCTAGCAATGAAAAAAGATCCTGAAACTCATACAGCTTTTGGATGGGTGCTTGAAATGTAATTTTATTGCTTTCCTTCTCTTATTCATGTTATCCTTTCTTAAAACCTCACAAGAACTTGACTTTTTTATGTTTTTATTTTGTATTGTTGACTTAGGTATGCTTATGCAGTTGCATCTGCTCTTCATGGTTTTCGTAACATATTACACAAGGACTTAGGTATGCTTATGCAGTTTTGGTTTCCAGTACTATGATATTTGCATTGTTCACACACTTTAGCTTGGGTATGATAGTCAGTAAAAAGGTCTTTTTCCTGCAATCTGTAAAAGTTGACCAATTATTGTTGGATTAAGTGCATTAAAGGGGAAACTTAATCCTGCACTATCTGCATAAGTTATGTTTAGGTGTGGTATATATACTAAACATTTCTCTTATGTCCTCATAATATTTAATTCATAAGGAATTAGAGTAACTGAACAAATTACATAAAGTTTCGTCCATTAATTGATTATATGAGATTAGTGTTGTTTAATCATTTTTTTTTAACAAGATGAACTATTACTGTGTTGCTATTTTTAATTCCTATTTTAACCAACACTACCTACATATATAAATTTGCAGTTAATATTTAATGCTAGCATTCTTTGTGTGATCAAATTGAGTTTGTTAGTATCCATAGTCTAGTCCATTTTTATATTATTTATAGAGTTATTTTTCATATGCATATAATGAAATTTTTAAAATTAATCTTGCAAATGTAAGAATTATCCTTCCGCCTATGCATATTTGATCTATATAAATATTACTTTTACGATTTTGTTTGTTTTAAAGTTAGAATTCATTTTAAACCATTAAACCCATGTATAGTATACGGTCAATACATCTATGATCAAAATAAAAAAAATCTTGTCTTTTAAATTTTGTTTTTATATTTTTTCAAATCTTGCCTTCAATTTTATTGTGTACCTTTCTAGATGATAAAAAAATTCTTATGATAGTTGCATTGACTTTGGTGAAGCAGGTTTTTGGGTGCGCCTCAACTCTTTCCATCGTTTTTCAACTATCTTGCTCCATCCTCATTAGTCTAGTATTAAGATTTACAGTTGGACTGAAAGCGAAAATTGGAGTATTTTTTCCCATGAAATTGCTTCATTTTCATTTTATTAGAATGCAGATACTATTTAAAGTTAGTGTTCTATTTAATAGCTTCGGAACATCATTAACTTCTATTGTGCCTATTGCAGAATACATTTTGAGTCAAGATTAGTAGATTCTATTTTATGTCCAGTATATTCTCATTGAAAAATATAATTTACTTTTTGTTTGTATTATGGCTCAAGATTCATGTAGGAAGTCTATTAATTAACTGAGTGGCTGTGAAAATAGCTTCTTATTTTGTACTAATTCTGATTGTTCTTTTTTTCTATTTAATTAACTTTGTTTTTCTTTTCTCAATCAATAATATACACATAAATTTTTGAATCACATACTTTTTCTTATTCGATCTTTATAATAATTTGATTTTTCAGATTCTATTGAAAACTAAATTCATTAAAGCGTATCTTACACACTATTTATGAAATTTTAATTCTAACGTTACAAAATCACAACCCAATACCCACTCAACTGCAATGGATGTTACTATCACATAGTAATAGATTTTAAAAATTAAAAAATAATTACATGACTCATTTAAAAAAGCTAATAAAAGTAATGAAACACACTATGGTACAATTAAATGTCATAATTATCACTACTAACAGTATTGGGTTTTTAAATCCTAGGCAATAGTGGGGGTTTCAAAAACCCCAGGAAGTAGTAGGGGTTTGTAACCCTAGGCAGTAGTGGGGGTTTTGAAAACCTTAGACAATAGTGGGGGTTTCAAAAACCCCAAGCAGTAACAGGGGTTCAAAAACCCCAGGTAAATTGCGCTTTACCAGGGGTTACCAAAAACTCCCAGTAATCTATTAGCCACGCTGGCTCTTCCAGGACAATTGCAAACCCTTGGTAAAGCCATTAGTGGAGGTTAAAATCCCCACAAACGTTAAATATAACACCCACTAAAAACAATTATTTTTGTAGTGATATACTTTAAAATAAATAAATAAATACTTCTTTTAATGTGTGTTCTTAAACACAATTTAACCATCACTAAAACTAAATTCTAACATATTTTTAATATATTTATTATTAAAAAATAACTTATATTTAAAGTATTAATTCAAAATTTTTACTATTTTTCTCATTTTATTTATTTACACTTCCATATAAAAAAATTGTCATATAGTAATTTTATGTTTGAAAAAATTGTTAATAAAAAATTATATTTATAATTTTTATATTAAATTACTATATAAATATTTTTATTGTTGAATATTCGTCATATTTTATTTTGTAATAAATAAAATGATATTATTTATTGAAAAGCTAGTATTATATATACATAAAAATTTGTAAAATGTTTTAAATGATTATATTTGTAACCAAATAAATTAAAAGAATGATTTCATTTCAAAAGTTTAAAATATATATTTTTAATAAAAAAAATTCCACTTCCTAATATTATAAACTTTGTTTTATATTCTTTAAATTCACTTTTTACTATTTTCAACTTGAAAACGTAGAGTTTAAGAATTTTGCAAGACCAAACTAAAAGGTAAAAATTAACGAAGTAATTGTTTCAAAATACATAATTAATGTGTTTATATTGTCATTAGATGGGTATAAAAATATATAAGAGACACACATTGATTAGACAAGTCTAGCAACACACATTACACAAAGATAGCCAAAAACATTATATGACTCTAGCAATATACACATTAGACAAGTGTGTTTATATATTGATTAGATGAGTCTAATAATACTTATTAGACTAGTTTGTTAATGTAATGATTAGATAAATCTAGTGTTGGTGATATAGTGTGTTTGTGTGTGTGTGTGTGTGTGTGTGTGTGTGTGTGTGTGTGTGTGTGTGTGTGTGTGTGTGTGTGTGTGTATATATATATATATATATATTGCAAAAAGCGTTTCGTGTTTTGGAGTGGTTAAAATGCTAGAACAAATGATGCAGTTGTGCTTTCCTTTTTTGGTAACAATGCAAAGTCCATGCAGTGCAATTTTTATCTCCAAAACTTTTCTTAGCTTTTTCTACAAGGTGCATACCTCTTCCGCAAGGCAAGGTGGACGTTGGGCAGGTGCACTTTTGTTTCTACGTGGGACCACCATCCCTCCTCTATTTATAAATTGGGATTTATGCTTCATCCCAAAAATACACTTACACATCCTTATTTCTTCTTTCTCTCATTCTCTTTTCTCTCTTATATTTCTTTTTCTCATTCTCTTTACTCTCTTATATTTCTTTTATAATATCTTGGGTATATTTATTCTATTTAAGAGAGAATCTTACTAGTTTGTTAGATCCTCAAGAAATTTGAGAAGTTCCCGTTGTACCTTGTGAGGTTTGTACGACATATCGCTTGCCAAGGTTACACTTGTACCTCTAAAGGAAGAAACAAGTGACCTTTGGGCACTAGAATGAGTGACCCTTCTTGTACTCATGGTGATTGAATGAACTTATGAACTTGAATAAAAGGATAAAAGAAGAGAACTAGCACAAGTGTACCTCCAGGTAAGCGAGGTGAGTCTCACAAACTTCTTAAGTACCAAGACTAATCCTTGCCAAGGTTACACTTATAAAAGTACTCAAAGCTCACACAAATGTTCAAGTAATAAGTAGATAGAATCACATGAGACAAAGATTACAAACAAGCAAGAAAATAAACACAAAGATTAACCAAAAGATGAACACTTAAAACAGGCCCCTAATTGGCAAAATTTTAGACTTTGGTCTCACAAATTGAGCCACTATGCAACGGGAAAACATGAATATAAACTATGCGGCCTAAAGGTAAGGTGAGAAAGTACTTAGGACTTTCAACACACTCACCACTAAAACGATGCACTATGGAAGATTGAAAAGGTTCTACTTAGGAAATGAGATTGAACGCCTTGTGATTCCCCAAGACACCTAAGTAGGCCAAAATTACAATGAACAACTTGTAAAGAAACTTTGGTGCACTAATTTGGTACTCAAAATGAAGCCACCCAATACCACTTAAAGTGTCAAATTTTGATTCCAAAAGAAGCAATTTTCACAAACAAAGGGAGCTTCACAAAGGTACCAAATATGGTGTCGAAAAGATACAAAAAGAAGAACAAAAGAAAGCTAAACAAGAAGCAATTAAATGTCCAAAAGGTGCTGCCAATGTGCTGCCAAAATGCACAATTCGAGAGCCAAAAGCTTGGCTTGTAGCCTCCTCTTTAATGCACAAAGTTCACCACCAAATAAGGCACTTGTAAAGCACCTTGAAATCACCAAATTGAAGTGTAAAAGAGCAACAAAATAGTCAGGGTTGGAGGCAAACCTGCACCAAAAACAACAACGTAAAACTATGCCAATCCAAAATGTTAGCACTCACGCTCACTAGGAAATATTGCTCAAAACTCACAATATTTGGAAGCAAAAGGAGGAAGCACTCAAGAATCAAGTAAACTAATGTCTACCTTAAACTCCACCTCCTAAAATGCTACCTCTAGAATAGAAATCATTCATAGAGTTTAATCCCCACAATACCATAAAAAGCATAAGGCCAACAAACTTGAATTAAGCCAAGAAAGAAAGCAAGAAAAGCTAATTAAGGAAGCAAAACCAAATGGAAGTAAAATGAAACATGACTGAAAGGAGAGCCAAAAAATGACAAGCAAGAAATTAAGGCAAGAAACAAAGGCTAGCACAATCAAAATAAACCTAGAATAGCACTAGAATTGAAGAAGAAAGTTGAAAAACAGGGAAGTATAAGTGCTCATAAAATAGCCATTGTATGCATTACAAATTTGTGCCAAATTAAGGCAAACTCAAAGCAATATGGAGTACACAATTAAGCAATCAATTATAACAACTAATAACACTTAAAACACAGCAAAACACACACAAAACAGCACTAAAAATGGTTTTTCCCGAAACTGGCAGTCCAAAAAACGCTGATTGATGTCTCAACTTCAGAGGTTTTTCATATTTTTTGACTCAACATTTTTTAGTGAATATTTTTTTTGTTATTTTCGTCTAACTCTGAGCTTGAAGAGGCAAAAATCAGAAAAAAAATTTGATTGAACCATGTGTTCAGGATAAATAATAAACAGTAGGTGTGCATGCAGTGAAAACTGAAAAACAGACTTGAGCATAGTTGCTCACGGAAATGTGAAGATGTTCTATGAAATTCAAGATGAATGAACTTGATTATGATCTAGAATCAAGCATGAATCATAGAATAACATCTAAGACACTCAAAAGCATAATCCAATCGGTGAAATGGAAGAAAAAATAGTGAGACCTTTGCCTTACACATCCAAAAGCATCACTTGAAGTTCATAGCTCAAATGTGTGATATAGGACTTGGTTCTCATAAAGCAAGTGCAGAATTTAACAATGTGAACAAAAATGAAGATGAAACAAAGTGCTTAAACATGACTCAAGACAAAACACAACATAAGGAACTGAAAATTAAAAGATGCATCGATTAAAATGAAGAAAAACAACAAGGAATCAAAGAACAAGTGTTGGAAACAAAAAAAAATGGAACCTAAAAATTCATATTCACCATTGAAGCAAGGAGTAATACAATTTGAATCAACAAGATTCATGTAGCCTCAATGACAATCGGTAAAAATGAAGGAAACTTGAAGAAACAAAAAAAAAGATGAACAAGACGAAGGTATGACTCAGTCTGGGTCATTGTAGACAGACTGATGAAATGTGCACACTTTTTACCAATCAATCAGAAGATGTCCATGGACAAACTGGCAGAGTTGTACGTTAGAGAGGTGGTCAAGTTGCATGGAGTGCTAGTGAGTATTGTATCAGACCGTGATCCAAATTTCACATCGAGGTTTTGGCCGTCACTACAGGTAGCGTTGAGTACTCAATTGAGAATGAGCTCAGCTTATCACCCTTAAACTAATGGTCAGTCTGGGAGAACCATACAGTCATTGGAGGACTTGTTGAGGACATGCGTGTTGGACCACTTGGGTACTTTGAGTGATATGCTACGATTGTTGAGTTCACATACAACAATAATTATCACTCCAACATTGGGATGACACAATACGAGGCTTTGTATGGTAGGAGATGCAGGACACCGTTGTGTTGGCAACTGGATGGGGAGTCATTGGTGCTTGGGTCAGAATTTTTTTACAGTAGACCACTTAGAAAGTGAAGGTGATACAAGATTAGATGCAAGCAACTCAAAGCAGGCAGAAGTCCTATGCAGATAAGAGGAGGATGCCGCTTGAGTTTGAGGCAGGTGACCATGTATTCCTCAAGGTTGTACCAGATTACGAGGAGGATTGGACCAACAGCGCACGAGATTGTTTTGCCACATCACTTGGCAAACCTGCACAATGTCTTCCATGTATCATAGTTGAGGAAGTACATTGTAGATGCTACCCATGTGCTGGAGGAGGACGATGTACAAGTGTGCGAAGATCTGACAATTGGAGTTGGACCAGTGTGAATCTTAGATTCTCAAGTCAAGCAAATCAGGGGGAAGGAGATTTGAACTGTGAAGGTCCTTTGGGATGAAGAAACCTAGGAGATGACGTGGGAAATGGAAGACCTCATGAGGAAGTCATATCCACACCTATTTCCTGGTAAGTCAATTTTCGAGGACGAAAATTTTATAAGGTGGGGGAATGTAAGAACCACGAAATGAATGTAAGAACCGCGAAATTTATTCTTATTTCCTTATTTTTTATTATTATTTAAATACCTTCATTCTCACACAAGCATTTGAAAAACATATTACAAACCCTACAACATATGTCTCTCTCGAAAAAAACTAATTCTTATCATTTTTATCTAATCCAACATAACAACACATTGTACAAATTTTTTTGAATTTTAGAAATAAAACTGCAGCTTGTCTTAGCTCTAAAAATTTTGTGTTTACATTCTAATTAAGGATGATTGAATCAAGAACAAGATTAAAAAAGAATCAACCTAATTGAATAACCATAGAGACTGTTAAGGCTGCCAACAACCTAATTTAAGGGGACCTTATGATAAAAACTTTTTCTCATTACATACACCTAACTTGATCTAACCGATCAAAGTAAAGAACTATCTATCTAGGATCAACGATTAAAATTTCATCTCGATCCGACGGTTAACAAAACTAGAATCTTCATTTTTTGAAAAGGTTGAGGTGTAAGAAATTGGGTAGCACCACACCAGATGCTTCTTGTTTGTGAGATTTTGACTTGGTCCACTGCACAATTTGGTATCTTGCAATTTTCTCTTCTCAAACTCATTTCAAAGTGGTGTAAATGATACCGAACTAAACAATTGCAACAATCAAGATCTCTCATTCCAATTACATTCTAAAGTACATGAATTCTACATTTACCAAATCCATGTGCGAGTAAGAGCAAAACCTTAGCTAAGTAATATCAAACTCTCAATTCAAACATGGTTACAATCCCAAAGTCCAACTTTACACCACATTTTACATCACCTTCCAAAATAAAATAGTTCCATTTCCATTCAATTCAAGAACCATATTTCTCCAAGACCCACAACTTAACCTCACATACATAAACTTTCAACATGTCACTATAACCCATCAAATTCAATATATTTCTCATAAAATAAACAACCACAATATATTTGAACAGATGCATCCATTCCGTAACAATTAAATTTTGAAAACTCGACTTTTCTTATCATTACATGGAATTAAACTATCAATTAGTTAGAATCCCCAAATTTGCTAAAAACAAAATTCCCTAAGTTAAAACAAGAACAAACATACAATACCATAATTCAATTGAAAAACAACCCCAAACAACTTTACGAAACAAGACACACTAATTAACTTCCCTTACCTTGAAAGACAACCCCAAACAACTTTACCAAACCCATAAAACCCTTCGACTCACGAAAACTCTTCTTCAACCTAGAGACAATGTACGAGTGATTAGATCGAAGTAAGGAACCACTAATTAGTAGATAACTTAAACCAAAACCCAGAAAAAAACCTGAATAAAATCTGAGGAAGATCGCAATGCGAAACAAAAATGTAATAGGCATCAAAGGAGGTTGAAATTTTTTACTTACTCGAATGGAGAAGTAGACAAATATACTTAAAGATGGCTCTGCAATGATTGAACCCCTACCTCTTATCACAAGGAAGATGAAGTGAGAGTGAGAAATTGGAGAACAAAAATTGAGATGGCGAGGATGATTGTGTTTCATAGAGAGGAGGTTTATGTGTTTCTGCTGTTGGAAAGTCGCTATCATGGTCTCGATTGCCCTTGCCGGATCGAGCATATCCGATGTTGGAAGGGATGGAAGAGGTGGCCTAGGTGTTATAACTCTGCTCACATAAGGAAATGAAACACCCCAAAAATAATAGCCCAAAACTACTTGATAGGATCTTATATAATTACTATCCAAATAGCATACATAAAGTATATAACCAAAATAAATTCAAATTCAACCTAAGAACATAAGATACAAAAGGAGGTAACTACAAAGTTTTTCAAAAGATAACGAGTAGTAAAATTCTAACTAAAATCTAAATAGTTACACTGTCATCTCTATCACCAGGGGAGCAAACACCTAAATCCTCATCTGCTCACACCAAGTAATAGTGATCATTACAAAAGGAGAGAATAACACAAGTACATAAAAACATAAAAGGATAAGCTAATTGAAAAACAAAATACGCACATATATATAACACCCAATAGAATTGCACAACAATGCACCAAATACACCAAACTAAGCAATATCAAGTAATCCATCACACATAACGATACTTTAGACTCAATTATCCGGATATAGACATTGATGTGTGATTCTTGGTGGTTTTTGCACTTTTGGTAGCCTCTACTACCTATAGAGTCATTGTCAATGAGTTTCACCCTATCACTCACAAGATTAGTCCCTTTATCCGTCATAAAAACCCTATGGTTGTTCTTAATGACAAGACCTTTTGCCCCTCTCACCACATATCTCATTCTATTGTACATGAATCTTGAATGGGCATTAGAGTATTAGGATAAACCTCTAGTACTAACTCCTTACATCAATGCACACACTACAAATTACATCAAATAGAATTTTCCCCATGGAATCCCCTATGTTCTCACACAAGCATTTGAAAACACATATTACAAACCCTACAACATATGTCTCACTTGAAAATAACTTATTCTTATCATTTTTATTCAATCCAAATTAGCAACACATTGTACAAATGGGATTTTAGAAATAAAACTACAAATTGTGTAGAGCTCCAAAAATTTTGTACCTAGAACCAAAAGCAAAAGAAATCAACCTAATTGAATAACTATAGAGAAAGTTATGCACCGAACAAACAACAAAGGTCAAGGTTGTCAACAACCTAGTATACGAGGACCTTACGATAAAAATTGCTCTCACTACGAACTTCTAATTCAAGATCTAACCAGTCAAAGTCAACAACTATGTGTTTGGGATTAGTTGCTAAAATTTTAGCTTGATCTAACGGTTGACGAAGCTGGAATCTCATGTTTCGAAAAGGTTGTAGTGCAAGAAACTAGGTAGCACCACACCAAATGTTTCTTGGTTGTGAAATTTTGACTTGTTCCAATGCAAAATTTGGTATCTTGCACTTTCCTCTTTTCAAAACATTTCAAAGTGGTTTATAAATGATACTAAGTTGAACAATTGCAACATTCAAGATCTCTCCTTCCAATTGCATTCTAAACTACCTAAATTCTACATTTACCAAATCCATATGTGAGTAAAAGCAAACCTTAGCTAAGTAATATCAAACTCTCAATTCAAACATGGTTACAACCCCAAAGTCTAACCTTAAGTCTAACCTTATACCACATTTTACATCACATGCCAAAATAAAACAATTTCATTTCCATTCAACTTAAGAATCGTATTTCTCCAAGAGCCACAACTTAACCTCATACATCAACTTTCAACATGTCACTATAACCCACCAAATTCAATATACTTCTCATAAAATATACAACAACAATATCTTTGAACATATGCATCCATTTTGTAACAATTAACATTTTGAAAACTCAGATTTTCTTATCAATACATTGAATTAAACTGTCAATTAACAATAATCCCTAAATTTTCTCAAAACAAAATTCTCAAATTTGAAACAAGCACAAACATACAGTACCATAATTCAATCGAAAAACATACTAAGACACAATCATTTATTTCCCTTATCTTAAAAGACAACCTCAAACAACTTTATGAAACTCATCAAAACCCTTTAACTTAGGAAACTCTTCTATAAAGGCCAAAGACAAGCAATTGGACCGAAGGAAAGAACCACTGATTAGTAGACCACAATGCAAAACAAAATCGTAATGAACATCGAAGGATGTTGAAATTTTTGACTTTCCAAAATTTTTTTTGAGAAAGCTCTCTTTTCAAATTTGTTTTTATTTCAACAAATCTTTATATCATATCTACCCATAATTTCAACTTGGATAGAAAATCACTCCTTGCCCGTAAAGGATAGAATACAAAATAAAAATAAAAATTATAAGTATTACTTTTTTAGGTGTTTAAAAGTAGAATTATAATAGGTTGACTATTCATTAACTTTTGCATGCTCATATAATAACTGCTTTTTATTAATAAGATATTAAACTATAAGAATAATATATAAAGATACTACAAAGTTATAAGGTGGTTTCTAAGAGATAAAATGAGTTGTCAATATATCGTAATTTCTAAACGTTAGATAGGAAAAAGATAATTTTTTTCCTAGACAACTGCCTAACAACAACTTTTTACTAATGAAATATTAAATTAAGATATTTAATTGTAATATAAATTGAATTATTTAATAAAATTCGTTTTAGGGTAGTTATATACGACAGTAAAAAGTGATTAAAGTTTAAACAATAAAAGGATAGTGACAAACAAATATCATATTTTTAGCTTCACATCTATTTAATACTAATAAAATAATATTTTTATTTTAAACTTTCAAATATTTAAAAATAAATCAGTAGAAAAATTAAAATATTAATATTTTATTAAGTATTAAATAGGTGTAAACATTGAAAGATATATACTTATCATTTTCTCAAACAAAAATCATGTGAAATATTTTGCTGAAGTCCCAAAACGGTTCAACAACACCCAACACCTAACGGAGTTCGTTTTTTCTTACTAAACTTCAAAAATAAAACCGTTGGTCCTCCCCCACCACCCTGTTCATTGTAGTTCTGTTTTTCTTTCCCAACACAACAAAACACGCTCCACAAAACCTTATTAAATGCACCATCTCCCACTCTAGCAATTCTCAAAACCCAACGCAAATGGAAAACCACGTCCACAAATTCTTCACCTTCTTCTTCTCCATTTACCTTCTCGGTTACTTCGTCATCTTCCGCAAATGGGGCCCCAAGATCCGACCCGAAGCTTCCAGCTGCCTCATCTCCCTCTTCCACGGCACCCCGGCGGCGGTCCTCGCAGCCGCCGCCGTCCTTTCGGCTGAAAACCGCAGCCTTGCCGCCGCAAACACGAACTTCCAGAACCTCGTTCTAGACTACAGCGCCGCCTACTTCGCCGCCGACCTCGTACATCTCGCCACGTTCTTTGCCGGCGGCGGAGACCTCACGTTCGTCTTCCACCACTTCGCCACGCTCTTCGTCATCCTCACGTGCCGCCACGTGGCGCTCCACGGGGCCGTCGCGGTGCTCATACTCTTGGCGGTCGCGGAGGTCACCAGCGCGCCGCAGAACGCGTGGGCACTGGCCCGAGCGCGTCGAAACGACGCGCAGTTCGCTGCGAGTGTGGCTAGAGTTCTGTCGGTTCCGTTTTACGGCTTGTATTCTGTGGTACGAGGTTTGTTGGGGCCTTATGTTGTTTTCCGAATGGCGGCGTTTTACTCAGGTGGAGGTGCTGCGGGTGTAATTGCCACGTGGGTTTGGATTTCCTGGGTCGTTGTAGTGTCGGTGGCCATTGCTGGGAGCATTGCGTGGGTTTCTAATCTTTGGATTGAAGTCTACGAAGAAAGATCAAGGGAGGTTGAGGAAAAGATAAGATAACGCATTAATGTTGGACTTAATATAATTTAATAGCTTACATGTTAGGTCAACTGTTTATCTAAATGTTTTTCGTGTAATAAATATGTGGATATGATCAACATCTCTTAGGAATTAAAATATATGAAGAAAGAGACTACCTTACGTGGAGGTGATGGATAAATGTTAAACACAAACTTCTAATTTATATCTATTTTCTTCTTTTTTTTAATAATTTTTGTATCACGGGATATTAGTATTAATATTATCACATTAGTTTCATTTAATGTTTATAATGACAGAATACAAAGTTTATGATAAAAAAAATAGAAAAAGAAGTAAACTCAATTCTCATTCCGCGTGTTGTTTCATTTATTATAAGAAATTACGTAGTTAATAAGAGAATTTCATCTGTGGACAAAATTGTCATTAAAATAATTTTAGTTAAAGAATTTTGTTGATGAAAATAAATTTATCGATAATTAACTTATCAGTAATTATCAGTAAAATTTGTTGATAAAATTTGTTCATAAAATGATTGTCAAAGTTTCTATCTTGAACTTTGACTATTTCGCGAAAAAAAATTCATGAATAAATTTTGTCGATCATTAAAAATTCGTAAAAAGTTAAGTTTTTTAAACTTTGTCCATAATTGAGCTTTTTTGTTTTTTTAATTCTTGGAAAATTGATTTTCTTTTAAATTTGTTAATAATTGATTTTTTTTAAAAAAATTGTTGATAAATGTATTTATAATTGAACTTTTTAAAATCTACTAAATTCATTGGTAAAATAAACACCAAATTTTTGTCAAATTTTACAAAATATGTCTATAAATGGGTTTGAAGATGAGTGAGAGGAAAAAGAAGAAAAAAGAGGAAAAGAAAAATGAAGAGGAAGAGGAGGAGGAGCTTAAGGAATTGGAGGTAGAGTCAAAGGAGGAAAAGACAACCAAAGTGGTTATGGAAGAGAAGTCGAAAGAGGAGGAGAGGGGAAAGAAGAAAAGGCAAGGAAGAGGAAATAGGAAGAATGAATAAATTTACGTAACAAAGAATATGATTAAAAGAATGAAAAACATTTCAATAATACAATACTATATTTAATATTTTAAGTTTAATGAATGAAAAAATATTATCAAACCACTTGTTTGATAAAAGTATTTCAAGATTGAATTTCAAGATTGAAAAATGATGATTTCACCTCTAAATAATCACTCCCCATATAGTAATTTTAGAGATACAAATTTTATACTCTCTTCTTTTATAACACCTCAAAATAATAGTCAAATAAAATATTTTAGGATTTTGAGATTTTGTCATATTACTTCTCATTGTCCCAACAAAAGAGCCATATCAATCAAAGGAAGGACAAACATTAATTCTCTAGGAATTAAAAAATATGAAGAAAGAAAACTACCTTACATGGAGGTCATGGATAAATGTTAAACACAAACTTCTAATTTATATCTATTTTGTTCTTTTTCTAATAATTTTTGTATCACGTGTTATTAGTATTAATATTAACACATTAATTTTATTTAATGTTAATAATAACATGACACAAGGTCAAGAAATAGAAAAAGAAGTAAATGATGGACATATGACATCAATGTTTACACTCTACATTAATACCATAATGATATTTGTAACCTCAATCTTCATTACTAGGGATGTCAAAAAAATCCGTACCCGCAGTTATCCGCGGAAAAAACCCGCAACGGGTAGGAAACAGATATTAAAAATGGATACCCGCTACCCATGGATACGAGTATTTTTGAGACCCGCATGTTAACGGGGCGGGTACGGGTATCATAGTATCCGTACCCGTGGATACCCGTACCCGCTAAACTTTAATTCAAAAAAATATCCTTA
>Ga0214543_1007078_pt1 | contig 19489 bp, 24 predicted proteins | sample CNSS2metaG_FD_160094 | JGI IMG/M metagenome (GOLD analysis project Ga0214543, IMG submission 160094) | Root nodule microbial communities from cowpea collected in UCLA plant growth center, Los Angeles, California, USA - CNSS2 | ecosystem: Host-associated > Plants > Roots > Nodule | place: USA...
GAATTGGGCCGCAACGTGCCCCATCGATATATAGTTGTCGATGGAGAGCTGCGGCGGTAGCTGCTGGTTTGTTGGGCAGCTCACGCATACGAATCTCTCATCGAACAGCTTCGTTCTGGGGTGCGTGTTCGACATGAACATTTCTGGAAGGATCAGGAAATCGACATCACCGCGCCGGAGAAGATCATCTGGCTCCTCGGAAAACGGCAGCAACTCGAAACTGACGGCGGGTGCTTCCCGCGCGACTCGCACCACAATCCTTTCAAAAAACATTAGCGTCATGAAGTCGGAAAGAATGATCGTGAATCGGCGATCTGACTGAGCTGGGTTGAACGGCTGCGAGGAAATGATGGAGAGGTGAATGTGCAGCAGGGCGTCGCGAACTGCGGGTGCGAGCGCTTCCGCTCGCGGAGTTGGTACAAGTTCGCGACCATTCATGGTGAATAGCTCGTCGCGGAAATAGGTGCGAAGCCGGGTGATGGCTGCGCTCATGGCCGGCTGGCTCAGGTTGATGCTGCGTGCCGCCGCCGTGAGTTTGCGTTCGGCCATCAGCGCGTCGAGCGCAACCAGCAGATTGAGATCAAGGCCCTTAAAACGCATGTTTTGGCGTATCCATATTGCGGATGGGTGTCACTCGAACGATCAATTTTCGAATTGGTTAGAAAACGCTTAATTAAGCTGAAGTCAAGTGCATTTAGGGGAACTCTCCCCGGGGTTCATGCCGTCGCCCGCCCTCTGCGACGCGCCTTCTGAAGAACATGCCTCGCAGCACTACGGCCCAGCGCTCCTGCCATTCCGCCTTTCGACCGAACGGGGTCAAGCCGGAGCGAAGACACCAACGCCCACGGCAACAGCCTTGCCATCAATGATGCAGACCTTCGGCCCCGGCTTTCACCTTTCTCGCGAGCCCGCCGCCAGACGGCAGAGCAAGCAGCGCCGCAAGCGCAAAGCTGATCTGTCGGTGAGCAGCTGGGATGCAGCCGCGAGAACGCTCAAGAAGCCGAACGGCTAACAGCCGGGCGAGTTGCCCGTCGCGGAAGGCCGTCGCGAGGTGCGCGCGCGAAGAAAGCCGGAGTGTTCGGCCCCACCTCGCCGGCGTCCTCGCTCCAGATATCGTAATGTGTGCGTATGTGCCGGATGACGCTTCAGGACCCGCCATCCCGATAGCCCAGTTCGCCTCGAGTACCTAGCAATCCATGTCCCGATTCGTCTACGACACGGATGATGTCGTCCTCGCCCAGGTAGGCACCAGTTTGAATCTCGACCAACTCCAGCATGATCTTGCCCGGGTTCCCCAAGCGATGTATCGCCCCCTCGGGGATGTAGATCGACTGGTTCTCGTGCAGGATCGTTACTCGATCCTCAACTATCACTTCTGCGGTCCCCTTCACGCAGATCCAGTGCTCTGATCGGTGAAAATGCTTGTGGAGAGAGAGCATCTTGCCAGGGCGTACGAACAACCGCCTCACTTGGAAGCGATCGCCGTTAAGGATCGTGGTGTAGCCGCCCCATGGCCGTATCGAAGTTGGGTGCGTTTCCGTAAGGCGTGCCGTATTTTCGTCGTCGGCGAGGTGCTTCACCAAGTTTCCGATCTCATGGGCATCTTCCAGTCGCCCGACGAAGACCGCGTCCTCGCTAGCGACGACGGCAACTCCATTCAAACCCTGTACGGCGAGATGAGCGGTATGCGACAGCACAAGCGAATTCTTCGTGTTGCAGACCGTAACATTACCTTTGACCACGTTGCCATCAGCGTTCTTCTCCTCATTCTTCCACACAGCATCCCAGCTGCCGAGATCTGACCAAGCAAAATCCGAGCAGACCACGGCGGCGTTCGCGGTTTTCTCCATCAGCGCATAGTCGATCGAGATGGATGGCGCTTGGCTGAAACTCTCCGGGGCGAGTCGTACGAAATCGGCGTCGACCGTCGAGTCCTTGAGAGCGGCGTGCGCCGCCGACAACACATCGGGGGCATGTTCCTCAAGTTCCGCGATAATGCTTGCCGCCTGGAAAAGGAACATCCCAGAGTTCCAATAGTAATTGCCGGTCTCCAAAAGAGCCGCCGCCTTTTCGAGATTTGGTTTCTCGACAAAACATTGAACCGCATGGACGTCCTTGGCAAGGTAAGTGCCACGCTCAATATATCCGTAGCCCGTTGCTGGCGAAGTGGGTTGAATACCGAACGTCACGAGCTTGCCCTCCGCTGCGGCTATGCAGGCGGACCGCAGACAACTTTTGTAAGCATCGTCAACCGTAATCGCGTGGTCCGACGGCAGCACAAACAACAGCGCGTCCTCACCAAACCGATCAGCCACGATTCGGGCGGCGACGGCCACTGCGGCTGCCGTGTTGCGCGGCACCGGCTCAAGGACTATGCTAGAAAGTGTGACCCCAAGCTCACGCGCCTGTTCGGCAACTAGGAAGCGGAAATCTTCATTGGTAATGACAAATGGTGCTCCATATACCGTGGCATCCGAAACGCGTTTAAGCGTGGCTTGAAAGAGCGTTTCCTCGCCGATTAGCTTTAGAAACTGTTTTGCGGCAGTTGCGCGTGACAGGGGCCAGAGCCTTGTGCCCCTACCCCCTGCCATGATAGCTGGGATAATCTTTGGAAGCATGGTGTCATTTTTGATTGCGTTTGATGTGAAGCTTCATAACAGTGTGGCGGGAGCGAAGCAATATTAGCGGATGCGAATTCGTTCGACTTGCGCCGGTGGTGTCGATTACCTGCTGAACGCTGCCCGGCAAAAAAGGTCAGTTGATGGGTCCTAAATTTGGCACAAGTGGTCTACGCGGGTTGGCAACAGAACTCGTCGGTAGTGTGTCGGCGCTCTATGCTACAGCCTTTTCGAGGATGCTCCTCGAGAGAGGGCGGGCCGCGCGAGGGGCGACCGTATTGATCGGCCGCGACCTCCGCGCTTCAAGTTCTGAGATCGCTGCTATCTGCATGGCAGCGCTCGACCGGGCGGGAATGGTGCCGGTTGACTGCGGAGGACTGCCGACACCAGCGCTTGCGTTATACGGCCGACAACTCGGTGCAGCATCACTCATGATCACAGGCTCGCATATTCCGGCCGACCGAAACGGCATTAAATTCTATCTGCCTGACGGTGAGATCAACAAGGCAGACGAGCAGGCGATTACGGAGTTGGCGGAGCAGCTTTCAGCCGATGCAGATGCGATCAAGGTTGAGCGCGGCCGCGGCGCCGACCGCTCTTGCGAAGCAACTGACCTGTATATCCAACGTTACGAGACCCTGCTTCCAAAATCGAACCTTCAGGGGCTAAAGATCGGCTTATATCAGCACAGCAGCGTTGCCCGCGATATTTTGACCACGATCTTGGAAGGTCATGGCGCACATGTCGTACCGATAGGCCGATCTGAGGTCTTCATCCCCGTTGACACGGAAGCTATATCGGCGGCGACTCGTGAGAGGCTCGCTGCCTGGGCGAAGGAATACGCCTTTGACGCCATTGTGTCGACCGACGCAGACGCCGATCGGCCCCTGATAGCGGATGAAACGGGCACTCCATTGCGCGGTGATCTGCTTGGTCTTATTTGCGCAAGGCTGCTGGAGGCCAGGCTCATTGCTACGCCTGTAACCAGCAACTCCGGAATCGAGGCGGCGAGCGGCGTCGAGGTGGTGCGTACGCGCGTTGGCTCGCCTTACGTCATTGCCGCCATGACTGAGGCGGTTGCGGTTGGCAAGCAGCGGGTGATGGGTTTCGAGGCCAACGGTGGCGTCATGCTAGGTTCGGACTTCTCGTTCGGAGGTGCGTCGCTTTCCGCCTTGCCGACCCGGGACTGCGTCCTTCCCATCATTGCAACGCTCCACATCGCAGTAGAGGCCAAAACTCCCCTCTCGGCGATCGTCGCAATGCATCGCCTGCCAGTTGCTCTGTCCAGTCGGATCGAGAATTATCCATTCGACAGGAGCGACGCCCTGGTGGCATACTTGAAAGCGTCGAAAGCCAACGTTTCCCATTTATTCGGCCGGATCGGTCGCGTGACGGGTACGGACGACATGGACGGCCTGCGCCTGACGTTTGAGGGCGGCCGTATCCTGCACATCCGTCCTTCAGGGAACGCGCCTGAACTGCGTTGCTACGTCGAGGCAGACGACCGAGATGCCGCCGAACACTTGCTTGCCCAGGGACTGGCGGTTCTTAAGAGTTGAATAGGTGTAAGCGTAGGCTTTGGTGATGCGCAGCCCTGTTACGGCTCGAGCGTCGCCGATTAGCGGGCTCTTCCAGGCTGTGTCGGCCATCCAGGAAATGTCATCGGCTCTTCTCTTGTAGTTCGCCCCACCCAAACGTCAGCACAAGCCCTGAAAGGTACGTTCCCTTTGCATCCAATACGTGGATGCTTGCCATTCAAAAAATAAATTTTACCGATGTTACCGAACTCCATTAGAAAACGCTGAATTTGATTGGAAACCCGTGAAAGACGGTAAGTCACGAAGCGGCGGAACTAAGGACGGGCAGCATTGAACGAGCGATATGTCCTCTCTCGAAGACGTACTGGTTTCGGTGACTGTCTGTGGTCGCTGGCAGCCGCTTGGCGCTACGCCCAACGGACGGGGCGAACGTTAGCCGTTGACTGGCGCGGGTCCTGCTACCTCGATCAGCCCTTCACGAACGCCTTTCCGGTGTTTTTTGAACCAATCAATGATATCGCAGGTGTTCCTTTGATTTGCGATGACCAGATCAACGAGTTTTTCTTCCCGGGACCATTCTTCCCAAATTGGTGGAATAAACCTGCGATTGAATGTGTTTACCGCCCAGATGGGCAGGTTTTTCGAGAGCGAGACGAACTAGATGAACTTTTCCAGGCCCAAGATGATGTCGAGGCCAACACAGTGGTGTGTGATGCTTGTTTGATGTGGCGTTGCGACGAGGACGCCGAACGGCAGATTTTTCGCAGTATCAAGCCGCGCCCTGAAATTCAAGCTCGCATAGACGCCATCTATCGGAAGCACTTTCATGGGTACAACACAATTGGGGTTCATGTTCGGCATGGCAACGGCGAAGACGTTATGGACCATGCACCCTACTGGGCCGATCCAGACCTTGCCGTGCGTCAAGTATGCACTGCCATTGATGCCGCCAAAGCGTTGCCCCACCCGAAGCCTGTGCGGGTGATTTTATGCACCGATAGCGCGCAGGTACTGGATCAGGTGTCGAGTAGGTTTCCCGATCTTCTCACGATTCCGAAAAGTTTCCGGGCGCATCAGTCTGGGCCACTACACAGCGCAGCCCTCGGGGTTGAGGGTGGCATTTCCGCCCTCGTCGAGATGTACCTTCTTGCGCTTTGCGACACGGTGATTCGGTTTCCTCCGACAAGCGCCTTTACACGTTATGCGCGCCTCTCCGTGTCAAGGGTCATTGAGTTTGACCTGAACGATCCTAGTCGCCTGATCGTGATCGAAAGATCTTCAACAAATACCTCCTTTTGAACGAAAATCGTCACCTCAATTCTAAGGTGCGTGGAGAAGAGCAGTCATGGACAAATTTGAGCGCGCTCCAAGAGACACGAGTGCCTCATGCCCCAGTTGTCCGGCCCTGCACGACACCGGCAGTACTGCTTTGCGAACCGCAAGGCCTCCGTGGGTCCGCTCTGTCGCCGAAGCACGATGATTTCCTTCACAGCCAACGCACTAGCGCACGCCCTCTCCCAAAGAAAAATCACTGGAGATCTAACAAAGTGGCAGACCGGAAAGTAGCTTTAATATCTGGTGTAACGGGTCAGGATGGGGCGTATCTTGCTGAACTGCTATTGGACACAGGCTATATTGTTCACGGCATAAAGCGTCGTTCGTCATCATTCAACACTCAACGGCTAGAGCACATCTATCAAGAACGTCACGACCCTGAAGCAAGATTTTTTCTCCACTATGGGGATATGACGGATGCGACCAATTTGCTGCGCATTGTTCAGCAAACCCAGCCGGATGAGATCTACAACCTTGCGGCGCAAAGCCATGTTCAGGTAAGCTTCGAAACCCCGGAGTACACTGCAAACGCCGATGCGATTGGTACATTGCGCATGCTGGAAGCTATTCGAATTCTTGGGCTGACCAATCGGACTCGCTTTTATCAGGCATCGACTTCAGAGCTCTATGGTCTGGCTCAAGAGATCCCCCAAAACGAAAAAACGCCATTTTACCCGCGTTCACCTTATGCAGCCGCTAAGCTCTACGCGTACTGGATTGTCGTAAACTATAGAGAGGCTTACGGCATGCACGCTTCCAACGGTATCCTTTTCAACCACGAAAGCCCGCTTCGTGGCGAGACGTTCGTGACTCGCAAGATCACCCGGGCTGCGGCGGCCATCAGTCTAGGTATGCAAGAGGTCCTTTATCTGGGAAATCTCGATGCTCAACGTGATTGGGGGCATGCCCGTGAGTATGTGCGCGGCATGTGGATGATGTGTCAGCAGGATAGGCCAGGCGACTATGTCCTGGCTACCGGGGTGACAACATCGGTTCGCACGTTTGTCGAATGGGCATTCGAGGAAACCGGAAAGACGATTGAATGGGTGGGAGAAGGCATTGAAGAAAGGGGCATCGATGTCGCCACAGGCAAATGCGTCGTGGCGGTAGATCCGCGCTATTTCAGGCCCACGGAAGTAGATTTACTCTTAGGCGATGCCACCAAGGCGCAGCAGGTCTTGGGCTGGAGGCACGAGACAAGTGTGAGAGATCTTGCCGGCGAAATGGTAAGGGAAGATCTCTCCTATATGAGGGGCACCCGACAGTAAGAGGCGATGCCGATGTATTTGCTAGACGGAAAGCGCGTTTGGGTCGCAGGACACAAAGGTATGGTCGGCAGCGCCATAATTCGATCGCTTGCCTCCGAGAATTGTGAAGTCATCGTTGCCGATAGGCAGACGCTTGACCTCACGCGGCAAGAGGAAGTTGAGAAATTTCTATCAACGGAAAAGCCGCATGCGGTCATAATGGCGGCAGCGAAGGTGGGTGGGATACTGGCAAATGATACTATGCCGGCCGACTTCATCTATCAAAATCTTATTATGGAGGCTAATGTTATCGAGGCTTCCTTTCGCAGTGGCGTTGAAAAGCTTCTTTTCCTTGGATCCAGTTGCATATATCCGAAGTATGCGTCGCAGCCCATAAGGGAAGAGGCTCTATTGAGCGGGCCGCTTGAGCCAACCAACGAGTGGTACGCAATCGCCAAAATTGCCGGCGTCAAGTTGTGTCAGGCCTATCGTAAGCAATACGGCGCAAACTTTATATCAGCTATGCCGACAAATCTCTATGGCCCACGCGATAACTTCGACCTTGCCTCCAGCCACGTCGTGCCCGCCTTAATACGCAAAGCACATGAGGCAAAGATTAAAGGCCTTGAGTGCTTGTCTATATGGGGAAGCGGCACGCCTACTCGAGACTTCTTGTACAGTGAAGACTGTGCCGATGCCTTGGTTTTTCTGCTTAAACATTATTCGGAGGAGGCGCACATCAATATAGGTTCCGGGAACCACATAACTATCATTGAGCTAGCCCACCTCGTCTGCGATGTTGTTGGTTTCGAAGGCGATATAGTGTTTGACACATCCAAGCCGGACGGTACGCCCCGAAAGCTTTTGTCTAGCGAAAGACTCGAGTCGATGGGTTGGCGCCCGAAGACCTCGCTTGAGGTGGGACTGGCCAGATCCTACAAATGGTTTGTCAGCAACGTGGCTGACAATTAAAGGGGGTCGGTGATTTTTGGCATTGATCGGATTGGTGGGACGCCTCGCGGCGTCCGCTCCTCCCACACCACCAAGCATTCGATACGGGTTACGTACATCGCTATCGACTTTCGGTCAAGCCCCTGCTCAAAGCGATACCTCAGTATCTCGCGCACCCGCCGCATCTCCAATCTCTCCGCCGGCATCCCGTTCCTCCCCTCATGACAGTCGAAGGATGGAACTTCACATCAGCAGGGGACCCACTCCAGAGCCGTCCAACGGGGGCGGATTGCCTCGGAATTTGGAGGCCAGGGTAGGCGGTGATGAACAGTGCCGGCCGGATGGCGATATACTTCGCCACATTGTTGGCGATCGGGAACGTCAATTGCTGCGGTTGATTAGGAGTTGCTCTCCGAGCAGCACAGCTTGGTCTGGGCGCTGTCGAGATCGATGAGAATCGGGCTTGCTTGACTGCCGGCGTGCGGGTGATGGCTGTTCGATCGCGAAAGCCGGGCGACAAAAGCTCATGGGCCAGCATGTCTGCCGTGTCGACGCCGACCCAATGATCCGCGCCTTGCTCGATCGCCGGTGCCGTGAAGCTGCAGCGAGTTGATCCAAGCGCTCGCGTTCGATCTCGCGGATCTGTTCGTCAGCAGCCGGTTCGGGCAATGTTGCGGCTTAGTTCGGCGCGCGTGTTCTCTGGCAACAAAGTGCCTTTTGCGCCCGGAGAGATTCCAGCTGCTTGGCATTGCGCAAAAATGGGTTTGAAGGCGCGAATACCGGAGCGGGCGAAGATCGCCTTTATGCGATTCACAATCCGCGTCCCCTCGCGCACCAGGCGGTCCCGCTCGCGGTTCGGCTGCCGTGCGTCCTCCTCATCGACTGTGGGGATCACTGCCATACTGCAGTGGCCCTTCTCGCCGCCCAGCCAGCCGAGAAAGGCGCGCATCAAAAGCTCGGTGTCGAGACGATCACCGATAGGCCCTTCAATTTTGGGAACCGCGACGTTCTGACTGTACCAGAGTCTGCGGCTGAATCATAGGCGGCTGTGAATCTACCGTATGGATGTCTGTCATTGAAACAATAGATTTCCCTAAATCTAGACCCATGTGAAACTCTGGTGAAAATACATCTGATTCAGGTCTCGAGGTGCACCGGCGCGGATCAAAGCTGTATTGGCGAGTTCGAGTTATAGTTGGCGTTCTTAAAAGAACCCTGCCACGAACTGGCCATGCGTGATTTTCTCCAGGCCGTGCCGGACCCCACGTGTTCGCGAAGGGTGCACCGAAAGTTTGTAGAATCCGGATCGCGTCATCATCGTGGACGTCGGCTGTAACCGCGGAACGACAGGCGGCGCTTCCAATCTTGTCCAAAGGTCTCAGCTCTACCGCTGCGGCTGTAATTCGATGGGGGATGTTCGCACATGGGCCGCCTTGTGCTTCACTTTGGATATGTGTGTGGGCTCTAGTCGGGCGACGCCACCTCAGACTTACTCGAACCAACAACTCGCATACGCCGGATCCCATCTGACGGACGGGTGGTAGCAAAGGTCTTGAGAAAGGAGCTTTTCAATGAAACCGCGCAGGACGGTCGAAGAGTGGATTCGACGATTCAACACGGGTGATGCAATTGCTTTGGCTGAACTGTACAATGAAGATGGAATGAGCCTCCGGCCGATGCAGCGCCCTGTTGTTGGACGCACGGCCATCCAAAAGATGTTCCAACAAGATCGCGCGATTGCGGAGACGATTTGCACTCCGGAGTTCATCCACGAAGAAGATGATCGCGTGATACTTGAGTGGTGGGACATCTTTGGACGGCGGGGATGTGGTATATTCATAGTGTGCGATAGTCGCATCGCGTTTAGCTACTGGGACCTAGGTTCATTTTACGGTTTCAGCAATGAATACTGCGAGACGGATCAGCACTCAAAAGATAACGGATTCGGAACGGATCATTCTCGGGCATGAGTTGAATGCGCGCCGATCGCTCACGACTTTGGCTGAGTAGCATCCCTCGCCCGCAAAACCGATGACGGTGCAATTCAATGACGAGCGGCAGCGGCCCGAGGCCGGACAAAAACCATCGCGAAAAAAATTTCCCCATTGCCTCGTGGATCATCCATCCGCGGCACCCAGCGCTGATTCTTGCCTTCCGCTTCGTTCGCACGGCCGATGACATCGCCGATCACGCCACGCTCGCAGCGGACGAGAAGCTTCGATACCTCGACCTTCTGGAGGCCGAGCTGCTCGGCAAGGGCGAAACGCGAGCCGAAGCTGTACGCCTGCGCACTGCGCTGGCTGGGCGCGGCATGCCGCCGCGTCATCCACTCGATCTGCTCACCGCCTTCCGAATGGACGTGACTAAGCAGCGTTACGAGAACTGGGACGAGGTGATCCACTATTGCCGCTACTCGGCAATGCCGGTCGGCCGATTCGTGCTCGACGTCCACGGCGAAAGTACCTCGACCTGGCCCGCATCGGATGTGTTGTGCGCGGGACTGCAGGTCAACAACCACCTTCAGGATTGCGGCATGGATTTCCGCGATCTCAATCGCGTCTACATTCCGCGCGATGCGCTGGTGGCCAGCGGTGCCTCCGTCGTAGAGCTGGGCGGCGCAAAATCCTCGTCGCGGCTGCTACAATGCCTGCATGCACTTGCAGTGAAGACCGAGGCGCTGCTCAACGAGGGCGCAGCGCTGGTGCCGCAAGTGAAGGACTTTCGTCTCGGGCTCGAGGTTTCCGCCATACTCTCCTTTGCCGATAAGATCGTGCCGATGCTGAAGGTGCGCGATCCCCTAAGCGAGCGCGTGCATCTGTCGCCGCTTGAGCTGCTGGTTCATGGCGCGGGCGCAATGGCAAACGAAGCCGCGCGCCGTGCGCTCGGCCGCGGAACGCGATCTAAGACGACCGTCGGCGCATGAGGGCGGAGGCGGCGGCCCACGCGAACCACCGCACTACGGCCCTCGGCAGCTCGTTCTATCCGGCAATGCGCACCCTGCCGCCGGAACAGCGTGAGGCGATATTCCAGATCTACAGCTTCTGCCGCCAGGTCGACGACGTCACCGACTCCCACGAGCCGCGCGAGCGCCGCCTTGCTGCGCTTCAGCAATGGCGCGCTCACATTGACGCGCTCTACCAAGGTGTGCCGCCGCCACGGCTGAAGGACTATGTCGCCTCGCTAACGACCTTCGGGCTGAAGCGCGAGGATTTCCTAGCAATTGTCGACGGCATGGAAATGGACGTGCTACAGGACATCCGCGCGCCTAACATGGCAACCCTCGATCTCTATTGCGACCGTGTCGCCAGCGCTGTTGGAAGGTTGTCGGTGCGCGTGTTCGGTTTCAGCGAGGAGGATGGCATTGCACTCGCGCATCACCTCGGGCGTGCGCTACAGCTCACCAACATCCTGCGCGACATCGACGAGGATGCTGGGCTGGGGCGGCTCTACATACCACGCGAGGACCTCTATCACGCCGGTATCACCAGCAACGACCCACATAAAGTCATCGTCGACAAGGCGCTGCCCAAGGCGTGCGCACCGCTTGCCCAACGCGCTACGATGCATTTTGCCAAAGCCGACGAAGTTATGAACCGCAACCCACGCCGAGTGGTACGCGCGCCCACTATCATGTCCAAATACTACCGCGCGATCCTTGACCTGCTGCTGACAAGGGGTTTCGCGGCTCCCCGGGAGCCGGTGCGTGTTACCAAACTCACGAAGCTCGCTATTCTTCTCCGTTACGCTTTCATGTGATGTGATGCCAAGAAACGTTCACGTTATTGGCGCCGGGATTTCCGGCCTTTCCGCGGCCGTGCAACTGACCAATGCCGGCCTGCAGGTGCATGTCTACGAAGCGACGCAACAGGCCGGTGGCCGCTGCCGCTCCTTTTTCGATTCCGCAACCAATCTCACGATCGACAACGGCAACCATCTGGTTCTCTCGGGCAACTGTTTGTGCGCAACTACGCCCGTGCGATCGGGACGGAATCCGGTCTTGTCGGCCCGTCGAGAGCAAAGTTTCCCTTCGTCGACATCTCCACCGGACAGCGCTGGCAGGTCGATCTCGGCGGCGGCAGGCTTCCGACCTGGGTATTCGACAGGGCGCGTCGCGTCCCCGACACCGGGCTGTTGGATTATCTGAAGCTTGCACCAATCCTATGGGCCGGCGCGGACGAACTGGTGGGCAACACTATTCCCTGCGATGGCATGCTTTACCGACGTCTGGTACAGCCGCTGCTGCTCGCCGCCCTGAATGCGATCCGCCGGAGGGCGCGGCAGGACTTGCCGGCGCCATCATGCGGGAAACGCTGCTCGCGGGCGGCGAGGCTTGCCGTCCGCTTGTCGCGCGCGCCGGAATGAGCGCCGTTCTGGTCGAGCCGGCGGTCAAGCTCCTCGAGAGGCGGGGCGCCATCGTGCGCCTCAGCCATAGGCTGCGCAACCTTGGAAAATCGGGCGGGCACATCAGCGAACTTGATTTCGGTGACGACAAGATCGCGATCACCCTCGACGACGCCGTGATCCTCGCCGTGCCGCCGCGGACGGCTGCGACGCTCCTGCCGGGCCTGAAGCATGGGCGCGATCTATCCGTCGATGGCCAATATAGTGATGATGTATGACGCGCTTGGCAAGGACGAGCATTTTCCGCCGCGCGCGATCACACGCTGCGCCATTGACAAGCTCTTGGTGATCGGCGAGGTAGAGGCCTATTGTCAGCCCTGCCTGTCGCCGGTCTGGGACACCGCGCTGACCTGCCACGCGCTGCAGGAGGCGGGCGGCGCTAACGCCGTGGCCAAAGCCAAGCAGGGCCTCGACTGGCTGAAGCCGCGGCAGGTGCTGGACGTGAAGGGCGACTGGGCGGTGAAGGCCCCCGGCATCAGGCCGGGCGGCGGGGCGTTTCAGTACAACAACGCGCACTATCCCGATCTCGATGACACCGCAGTGGTGGTCATGGCCATGGACCGCGCGCAGCGGCACGTTGGCAGCAAGGAATACGACACCGCGATCGCACGTGGTCGGGAATGGATCGAAGGCATGCAAAGCCGGGATGGCGGCTGGGCCGCCTTCGACGTCAACAATCTCGAATACTACCTCGACAACCTTTCGTTCGCCGACCATGGCGCGCTGCTCGACCCGCCGACCGAGGACGTCACCGCGCGGTGCATCTCGATGCTGGCCCAGCTCGGCGAAACCGCCCAAAGCAGCAAGGCAGTGGCCGATGGGATTGCCTATTTGCGCCGCACCCAACACGCGGAGGGTTCATGGTACGGCCGCTGGGGCCTGAACTACATCTATGGTACCTGGTCGGTGTTGTGTGCGCTAAATGTCGCAGGTATCGATCAAAAGGACCCCATGATACGAAAGGCGGTGGAATGGCTGGTATCCATCCAGAGTCGGGACGCGGCTGGGGCGAGGATGCGATCAGCTATCGACTCGACTATAAGGGATATGAGCACGCGCCCTCCACGTCCTCCCAAACGGCGTGGGCCTTGCTCGGGCTGATGGCGGCCGGCGAGGTAGAGCATCCGGCCGTCGCGCGGGGGGTGAAATACCTAAAATGCACACAAACCGAGAACGGCCTGTGGGATGAGCAGCGCTACACCGCCACTGGTTTTCCACGCGTATTCTATTTGCGATATCACGGCTACTCCAAGTTCTTTCCGCTCTGGGCATTGGCACGGTACCGGAACTTGAGGAGCACGAACGTTTGATGGAAAGAGTTTGGCCATCGGGTCGATGGGTTATACATACCGTACATGAGGTTGCTGCTCCCCGCAGAAGGGTGACCCTTTCGCTGGTGATTCGTAGGGAACGAATGGAGAGCAGCGCTTGCGATGTTTGCAGGATTGGATGTCGGTGGCAAGCGGACGGTCGTGTGCGTCGTCGACGCGGAGCGACCCTTGACCCATCTGAGCATCAAGGCGTTGCTGGCCTTGGTCTCGATCGAGGCGTTATTGACCAAGCTCAACGTGGTCTCAAGGAACTGTCGCGCCGCCATGAGATCGCCTGGCGTTTGGATGAGCGTGCCGGTGGTCGGGCCGATCACGGCGCTGGCCTTCATCGCAGAACGTTGAGGGGTTTCGAAGGACGCGCGACATTGGCGCCTACCTCGGGCCGAGCAAGAAACGCTATCAATCGGCCGAAAACCGGCACTATCTCTACGAGGCCGCCAATGTGCTGCTGACGACGGTTAAGAAGTGCTGTCATGCCTGGAACTTGTTCGCCAACGACAAGAGCGTCGTCGCCTTCATCAAGTCACGCAAATGGGCGCAGACGGTGATGGCGAGGTCGTCCTTGCGCAGATATTCCCAGATGTTTCTCGTCAGCCTTTGCGGAAGGCATAGCTGTATCCATTTACAGCAGGCGCGCCACCGAGATGCACATATAGAAGGCGCGATCCCCCGGGAAAGAAGCCCTTCTTGACGAGGTCGATCATACCCTGCATGGATTTACCCTCGTAAACTGGGTCAGTGATCATGCCCTCAAGTCGTGCGCACAGGCGGATAGCCTCCTTAGTCTTTTCGGACGGAAGGCCATAACACGGGCGTGCATATTCCTCCAGTAGGATCACATCATCCTCGTTAATTTCCATGCCCCGGTCGATGAGATCTGCTGTACGCTGGGCAATCTCAAGCACCTGTGCTTTGGTTTGGGCGGGAGTGGCGGAGGCGTCGATGCCGATCACGTTGCGCTGTCTTCCGTCCTTGGCAAATCCGACGAGCATGCCGGCATGTGTCGACCCCGTGACCGTGCATACTAGAATGTAGTCGAAGGCGAAGCCGAGCTCTTTCTCTTGGGCCCGCACCTCCTCCGCAAAGCCCACGTAGCCAAGGCCGCCATATCGGTGAATGGATGCTCCGGCCGGAATGGCATAGGGCCTGCCACCTCTGGATTTAACTTCGTTTAGCGCCTTTTCCCAACTGGGGCGGATACCAATGTCAAAGCCGTCGTCGACTAAGCGCACTTCCGCCCCCATGATGCGGCTCAAGAGAATGTTGCCGACCCGATCATAGACCGCATCCTCATGCGGCACCCAGCTCTCCTGCACCAGTAGGCACTTCATGCCGATCTTGGCTGCAACCGCAGCGACCATCCGCGTGTGGTTCGACTGCACACCGCCTATTGAAACGAGCGTGTCGGCATGGGTGGCAATCGCGTCGGGGACTATGTATTCGAGCTTGCGGAGCTTGTTTCCCCCAAACGCAAGACCGGAATTGCAATCTTCGCGCTTGGCGAAGATTTCAACTTGACCGCCGAGATGGTTTGCGAGGCGGTCAAGCTTCTCGATAGGCGTGGGTCCAAAGGTGAGCGGGTAGCGTTCAAATTTTTGCAGCATGCCCCCTCCAGCACGTGAGTGAACTTGCACGAGTCTCCAAATAATGCGCATTTGAAGCCGGCGGCGCTACTGAGGTCAAGTGCCAAGACAAAATTGGCCGCGGCCGATGTGCTACCGCTATGGTTTCCATCTTCCTGGACTCAAACACGCTTCTCCACTGAGCGCAAGGGGCTTGGCATCGGTGGCATGATCCCGGATTGCTTGGCTCGCCGCGCAAAGCTGAGACTTCATTAAACAAACTCAATATTTCGTAGTTTATGAATGCTAGTATCAGACTACTTCAGTGCGAAAGTGGACGTTGGCACTCGAAGTGCGGCGGCTATGCGCCTGAGCCTGCCCGGGTCGGCATCAGCACCTAGTTCAATCCCTATGATTTCGGCGCAGGTCAGACCGCATGTTAATGCGAGGTCGTCGACACTGTACCCGACTGCTTCGCGAGATCGCCGGACAGCGTCACCTATCTCCACGTGGCCCTGAGACGTGTCCTTAGGGCCGATGTTGTGGATTGAATATTTCATGAGATGGACTCCTATGTTGTGCGCAGGGAGCGCGCGTCCTCGCGTGAATGGAACCTCCGGCCATGATGGCGGATCAGGCCTGGAAGGCGTGAACATCCTCAAGATCAAGCCGATCAGCTTGAGCGCAGATGCGCCCGATCGACGGTGCTCTTCTATTCGGCGCGGCCAGTTGTCCTCGCGACAACTCGTCTACCAGCCACATTGCGCCCAAAAAGATTCTCGGCGCGCGGAGTTCGACCCTTGAGTCCGCGAAAGCGGTCCCTCGAAGCTTTGGAAATGATGGTGAACGCCGAGCAAGTGACCCTCCTGGAAGTTGATCGGACTACTGAAAAAAGGGCCCAAGAACCGAGTGCTGATCTTCCTACATGTCTCGCTCGCACAGCATTAAAAGACATGATCTCCCGGCCGCCGAAAGCCGGGCGACGAGTTGAGCAGATTCTCAAGTATGCACTCAACTCCGCCAACTTCGTCGTTATGGGGGGCTTGCGAGCATGTTCGCATTCGTGAGAAGACTTTTTGGAGACGTCACAACGGCGGGATCAAAACACCGGCAGTGCCGGTGTTAACCTACACTCGTTCATGGCGAATCAAAGGCGGAAAGCGGTGCCTCTGCTATGCGCAGGCCGTCGTCAAGACCCGGATCCATGTTCGCTGCACCCTCCCCGTCAGCGTTTAGTTCAACTATCATTCAGCGGTCTCGCCATTTAGTTCTTGTGATACGTCTAGTCGGCCCATCCGCGCTGCAGCGGCGATTTCGCGACGCAGCAAGCGATGTTCCGAGTCGTGATGGCACCGTCGGTGCCAGAACAACGCCACTTCGTAGGGCTTCAGTTCCACGGGTGGATCGATAGTAGCGAGCGGCAGCATAGTCGCGACTCGGGTTGCAACTCGGTTCGGTACCATCAGCACTAGGTCAGTCACCGCCACTACAACTGCCGCAGTCAATACATTGGAAACCACTATCGGGCCGGGTAGCCCAAACTTGGCTAGTCCATCATAAACTTGACCCAAGCCCTCGTTCGAGTCCGAGGCAATAGAGGCGTGACGAAGCGCCGCGAAGGTCCCGACGCTCCACTCCTGCTCCAATGCAGGGTGGTCGTGGCGAAGCAGGCAAGTGAAACGGTCGGCATAGAGACCGCGCCGCAAGTAGCCTGGAGGAGCGGCACCGATCTGCCCGACCACCAAGTCAATATCACCTTGCTCGAGGCGCCGTAGCGCGCCGTCCAATAGTGGCTCGGTGACGATGTCAATATGAGGCATACGCTCGCCGAGACGCGGCAATAGATGTGGTAGCAGAACGAGCGATTGATGATCGGGCATCGCCATTGTCACTTTCGACCGCCAAACCCTTACGCCGGAACTGCGGTTCACCAGTTCGCGGATCGCATTCAACACCGACGGCAGCATTTGCGCCAAGTGTTCGGCCTGCGGTGTTGGGACCAGGCCACTCGACCCGCGAACCAATAGATCGTCATTGAACATGTCACGCAGCCTTGATAGGGCTCGACTCATTGCAGGTTGGCTCCTACCGACATGTTGAGCCGCATGCGTGATGTTTCGGTACTGCAGTAACGCCTCGAGCTCCACTAGCAGGTTCAGGTCAACCGACGCCAGATTCAGTATACTCCGTTGCTGCGCGGCGTCACTGCCATCGACGATCAGGGCCGTACGCGGATTCTTCCAAGCGGGCTGATCCATGGATGTCTTCTCCTCGTGAGTGGTGTTTGTGGGCCACAAGATTGAGCCCGCGTTAAACTGAGCAGGGGGTGCGGTCAACTGAGCCGTTGAGATGCCTTGGCGATGCAGTATCGCGGGAAGTGTCTTCCGAATTCATTCGCCATCGGCTGATTGATGCTTCTTGCATCTCTAAATTCCTTCAAGCCGGAGCAGGTCTCCTCAGAAAACGCTTGGCGGGGCGGCGTTGCGTTCGGTTGTAAAGCAAAGATCAGTTATGTTGCCCCGCTCGTCCCAGAGCGGCCTATAGATCGCCAAATCAGCGGCACCCTCGGAGGCGACGCCTCTCGACTCGCGTCGCGCCGAGCTAGACCGAGCGATGGCTTGTGATGTACTCGAGACCACGCACGTGCAGGTGAGCACCCGAGATTTCGCTGCCCGTGGCTATAGTTGAGGTGCCGTTGCACGAGCCGACAATTCAGCTCGCCGCGAATATGACCCCACTTGAATTCGCTCATGAAGCCTGCCTCAATGCATCCGAGGACGGATTGCCAATCATATCTGCTTGGCCTGTGTCTGATTTCCACTCTGACTCCAACTTCTCCGAGCTTTCTTAATCGAATTTCGCGAGAATGGAAAAATCGAGTTTTTGCATAAATATCATCCATACCGTGGATGAACGTGTTGCATGCTCAGTCAGCACTATGGGATCTTATTGACGCGGCTCGACCCCCAAGAAGCAGCAACCCAAAACCGCTGGAGCGAACTCAAAATTGGATAAAACTTGGGGGCAAGGTCACATTCGATACGCTGACGTCCAGCGCAAGGAGGATCCACAAACGTAGATGCCGGCTCCGTCGTTCCGAATGCTACAAGAGCGTCAATCATTCGTGGCTTCGGCTTCCTTGAAGCTTAGGGAACCGCTTCAAGACTCAACGTTCTTGGTCTTTCGTTTCTTATTGAGCTTGTCTCCGCCGCTGTAACCGTTCTCCGCAGAACCACTGAGACTTGTGAATGCTAACGCTCCGTCGGCTGTACAAGTTGGGCATCCCCCTTGATGTGATTACCGGAGAAGCCGACATCCACGTAGCTCTAAGAGCGGCCAAGCCGGAAGTCGCCTGCAGGAAACATGGACCACCTTCATCATCGTCCGGTCGACAGAGGGCCTTCACCGACGTGCTTCTCCTGGAGAAGGAAAACCTCGCGAGACCAGCTTCTCGATGGCGCCAGGACATCGGCACCACAGAAGGTGTCATCCTTTCTCAACGTCGGGGGGCGTCCACCCCAGCACTGGAAAACGACGTCCTTCACCGGGGCTCTGCGACTTTCCGGAGTGACCGCGCCGATGGTGCTCGACGACACGATGAACGGCACGGGCCTTCCGGGGTTATGTGGGAGCAAATACTCGTGCCGATGTTCTCGCCGGACGACTGCTGTGTCTGCTTCTTAAAGGCGAATGGCCGTGTTGACTGCTTTATCGGGATTGCGGCAACGAACTCTGTTCGGACTTCCCTGCATACGCAAGAGACAGATTGAGATTATGGTGCAACATCTCATTATCTGGGTCCGTTTCGAGAGCTTTCCGATACAGCTCCTGTGCCGCGTCATGCCGCCCCTCAATGTCCAAGATGACTGCCTTCGCATTCAATGCACGCAAATTACCCGGGGCAGCAACTAAGACGTTGTCTAATGCCGGAAGCGCCTCATGCGGGCGTTTTTGCGCCACCAACGCTTTTGTGAGGCGGATTGCCGCATCGACGTTGCGTGGATGCCGCTTCAGATCATCCCGCGAAGCCCGCTCTTCAGCATCCTGACCGACTGCGCGCAAAATGCGTTGGCGCATAGCCGCATCGATTTGATTGGCGCCGAGCAATTGTGGGGTCGACGTCTCCTTCACTGAAAGAACGGGCTTATCCCAGCTAGCGCAACCGCCGAGAGGCAGGATGGCGAACACTGCGAAGAGAACTAAGGTCAAACGAAATGAAAGTAACGGCGCAGCGACTGTATTCTCATGTGAATTCATGCTTGGTTTTCACCTATCATCCAGTAGTGGCAGGAAGGCGGATACTGCGAGGTTCCCCTGACGTTGCACTAATGGTTCCAGAGGGGAGCCTGATGGATCCGGCGGGTTGAATTTTAAAATCCGAGGCGAGGTCCTGATAAGACAGTACGGCAAGGTCGATACCGTTTCGGGTAAGAAAACCGCGGACGAAGCGTCGGACATCCATTGAAGTTAAGACGATCGGGCGCGTCTGGCCCGGTGCCGTGCTCG
>Ga0214543_1007081_pt1 | contig 19482 bp, 6 predicted proteins | sample CNSS2metaG_FD_160094 | JGI IMG/M metagenome (GOLD analysis project Ga0214543, IMG submission 160094) | Root nodule microbial communities from cowpea collected in UCLA plant growth center, Los Angeles, California, USA - CNSS2 | ecosystem: Host-associated > Plants > Roots > Nodule | place: USA...
CCAAAATTCCTTTTTAATTTTTTGCCTTCTACAATTAATTTTTACCATAACGTTAAATTACTTCTCACACCAACAATATCCACGTCACTAATTCTCTGATGGCCACGTGTTATTTTCTTGCTTCTCAAACCAACTTAAATCAGTCAACGTTAACCACTGTAACGGCGTCTAAATTATTGGACCCAATTGATGCACATAAACGTATTTGGGTACGCAATTGATACTTTTTTAAAAGTAGGTACCAATTTGACATTCTAGTACCAAACTGGGTACCTTGCGATTAATTAAACCTTATTTTTAATATGACGTCTTAATTCTTTTTGGAGACAATTCTTTTGTATAAAACTCTCACTTTGATAATACTTTTATGTCTTTGAAAATTATTATTTTCATGTTTTATTTGAGAGTAATAGTCTCTTTAACAAAAGTAGTTAGGAAACTAATAATTAGTTAATTAATATCTAATTTAATTTCGAGTTTAATTATCAAACACTTTTATATTCGTAAAATTAATTTATAAATTATTAAATAGTTGATTAACCTCATCAAATATACTGTAATAATCTTAAATTTTATATAATCACCGTACATTTAGTAAAAAAAATGTTATGAGATCCGACTCTTAAATTTATGAATACATACATATTTCTACACTGTATTATATTTTTAGTCAATTAATTTTTTCTCTTACCTTTAAAGCAAAACTATGATATTATAAGTAAGGTTAAAACTTCTTTTCCTCTAATTTTTATGCGATTCAATTTACTCCTTTAATTTTAAATAATGATATAATTAAGTCATTTTCATTGATGTTAAATTTTGTTTTAAAATTAATATATCAAATTATTTTAAATCAATTTTATTTTTTAATAGAATAATTTGATTTATAAATTATAAAGAAAATTTCACTTCAATCTAACAAAAATAATTTAATTGAATTTTTTTAACAATTAAAAGACTAAATTCAATCAAATAAAAATTAGAAATGCAATTGAATTTTTTTTATAAAAATTAGAGGACAAAAATAAAATTTTAACCTACGAGTAAAAACCTAATCAATTTAATAATTTATATTACATATATTATTTTAGCGTTTCAAAAAGACAATTAAAATTCTATTGAACACTCATAAAACATCATATGCTTCTATATATCATATCATCACTACACTTGAAAATAATACAAGCACAAGACATTGTGAACTAGTGATCTATAAAATATCATACATCCATTTTATATCAAATGGTGTCATATATACTCACTCAAAAAATACGAATCACAGTAATAAGAATCAAGTATTTATATTTAATAGTCCATTTAGTTTGTTTTTATTTATGTAAACACAGGTGTTATCGTGTTTATGTGTATGTATTTTTTAAATACATATGATATTATAGTAGTAGGTGATTATATTATAATATCATCAGGTTAATATCAATGGGGAAACCTTATAAAGTCCATAGGAGACCATGACACTCCCAAGATGTTATACTTTTTTTTTAAATATTTTTTAAATTGATTTTTATTTTTTTATAAATATATTATTTAATATTAATAAATAATAAAATAAAAAATTAAACATAATAATGAATAATAAAATTTATTAAGATACATTTGAAGTTTCTCATATTGTATTATTCGTTTATTACTCTTACATATTTTTTTTTATTTTTTGTTTAAAAAAATATAAAGTTAGACATAAATTCATTCTCTCGTTCTCAATTTTCATCCGTTCTCTTCTAAGGTAAAAAAAAAAGGTAATTTTCTCATATCTCTTGATAGGAAAAATATTAGTTTGATATTTAGTTTTATTTTTTCATCTTATGAATTTTTTGTATTTTTTCTTTTTTATAAATATAAAAAGAAAAGTTAGGTACTATATGTTTTTTTATAACCATTTCTTAAAGGTGACTTGATTATCATTTTTTTTTTAGTAATTACGTATCTCAATTTTTGATTAGATCTTGATAAATTATTTTTTAGTCTTAATTTTTTTTAAATAGTTATTATTGATGAAAAATAAAATAATAGATTTATCTGTTTGAAGTGATAAAAGGGAAGATACTGTAAGCCCCTTTTTCTTCAGTGTTATAAAGTTTTGGGCCTGGCCTTTTCGGAGGCCCAAGGCCAGCCCTTCAGTAGGACCCTATACCCATTCAGTTGTCTCATTTGGCTCTTGTCACCTTTTCAGAAACAACTCTCCTCTCCATCCCACAACTCAAACAAGGAGCTCTGCTAGGGCACAGAGGAGACTTCATCTTCTCAGCTAAGCTCTGTGTTCTTCTTTGGTAAGTATCCTGGATCTTTTATAGTCTTCTTTTTCTCCTTCTACCTTCTTCCAGTTGGCGTTTGGTTGCGGTTAGGGTTCCATTTCTCATTCTCGTTTTGGGTCTTGGGGTTTCCATTTCAGCTCACCTTTGTGATCCGTAGAGCTGTTGTGCCAGGTTGCATTCCTTGGGTTGCCGTTCTTTTTCTCGAGTATAGAAAAGGTAAGGGGAGTTAGTCTTTTCTGTTTTGTAAAATTTTAGTGCTTTTCCATATATTTGTGCCTTATTTCGTGAATGAGATGGTTTAAAAGTGTTGTGCTGGTATGGTAATGAACTGTGTGGTGTGGATATGTCTGTTTGTGGTGTTGCATGTGTGAAACAGTGGGGGAGACTGGTATTCTCGCCTAAACGAGCTTGTTTCGCTCAGGCGAGAATAGTAGAGAGCTCGCCCTGGTGTTGCTCGAGCATCTCGCTCAGGCGACCAAAGCTTGTTTTGAGCGATGCGTTGTCTCGCTCAGGCGAGAATGGCTCGCCCAAGCGAGAACTCGCAGAGTGCCACTGTTCCAGGTCTCGCCCAGGCGAGAAGGCCTAACTTAAGCGAGACAGTCGCTGCAGCTTAGGCAAGGTCTTCTAGCCCAGGCGAGAATAATGTGGTTTTATGTTTTGGATTCTTATTTATCTTGGGTGTGGCTACTTCTCTCGACCATGCAGGGTTGTGGTGTGAGTTCATGAGTTGTATGAGTTGTATGCACTGAAATCTGTGGGTTAGCATGAGTAATTTATGAAATTTTGTTTGGTTGGTTGAGAATATGCATGAGAAATGAATGTTGGGATAACAAGTGGTGGTTACGAGATACGAACCATGCGATTGGTGTGAAATAGGCGTAATTCCATGAGTCTCATGGGGAGACTTTATGGTGGCGTGTAGTGTATATATTGAGATATGGATTCAAGTAAGGACTGCATCCCGAAACTCTAAAGGGTCAGTAAGTCTCATGTAGAGCAAACTGACCCAAGTGGTGAGAGTAGCGGGAGGCCCTAGTCTATGGCAGGATAATGGCCTTAGACGCTTAAAGGCTAACCTTGTGTGTGGTAGGGTGAAACCCATTGGCAATGGCTCTGCAGAGCAGTAGAGGCCACCACAAGTGCAGGCGTCCAGTGAATCCGATCTTAGTATAGTTATCCGGATAATTGAGTCATAGTGTCCTGCTTGTTTGCTATAACATGATGTTTTGTGCCTGTTGTGTTGCATGTTAAGGTATATTTAAGTACTTGTCCGTCGTATCATGAAAAGATTCAATTACACTAGCTTACCCTTGCATTTCTGTTTGTGTTCCTGTTGTGTTTTCTCTTTTGCTATGATCACCCTGGGTGGGAGCAGATGGAGGAAATTCTGGGAGTAGGCCCGGCGATAGCAGTGGTGCAGCTTAGGGGATCTTTCTGTGTGACTCTCTGGGTTAGTTTATGGCCCTAAGTGCCTTTTGTAACCTCATGCTCTAGAGGAGCATCGCCTTTTGTAGAACTGTTAACTTTCTATTAGGTTGCCTATGGCATGGTGGTATGCCTAAATTTGTTTTCACAGCATACTTCTGGATGACTGTAACAGTTAACTTTTCTATCGTTTTTGTTCATCTGAGTGCTTCTCGTTATTATAATGGTGTGATACTTTATTTAGTAGTGTAATCTATTAAAATGGGATGTCACAGATACTTTGAAGATGAAAATAATACAAATTATTTTCAAGCATGATACTAGGAATTCAATTGTTGAATTAAAGGACAATTTCTTAAGATTCAAATAATTGTAAGTGAAAATTTTCATATTAATTCTTTTAAATTATAGGTGAAATGTTTTATATTAATTCTTTAGAATATGAGAAAACGTTTTCAAATATAAGAATATTCAGAGAAAGATATGAAGTTAGAAAAACTTATTTAAAATAAGTTTCATATCAAATACAAATTCAAAACTATAATTTTTTAAACAAAAAATAAACGAGGATTTCAATACTAAATTATATATAATTTTGTTATATTAGTAATAATAATTAAATATATAAGATTTAAGTATATTATTTTGACCCCTCCAAACTTTTTTTATCAAGATCTGCCACATGTTAATGTACAAAGTAAATCCATATTTATTAAAAATAAAGTGGAGTAAATATAGAAAAAAATAAAAAATAACTCTTAATGAAGAGAAAATAATTGTTAATGAACACAAAGTAAATTCATATTTCTTAAAAACGAAGTGGAAATAAATGGAGAAAATTGAAAAAATAATTAATGAATAAAATAAATAAATAACTGTTATAATAGTGTTATATAAAACATGTAAAAATAATTGTTAGTGTTTAAAAAATAAATAAATAATTGTTATAATAGTTTTATATAAAACATGTAAAAATAATTGTTAGTCTTCAAAAAATAAATAAATAATTATATTATAAAGGGTAAATTAGGATAAGTAGTTGTAGACACAAAAGAGGGATATTATCAATTATCATAATTTTATCAAAATAGAAATTTGACTCCTACTTTAAAAGTCTGGTAATATTGAATTAAATTAAGGGGTTTCGCAACTATTATATAACCTCCCACATCACAAAGTCACATATTAGGAAATAAGTCCTCCTCAATGATAAAGTAATTTTCTTCTACATGCGAAACACATTTTTTTCACACCACCCCTCCAAATTGTAAAAACCTTTATCAACTTTCATCATTTAATATCTTTCTCTATATAAGTTCAATATTATCAAAGTTACGATAATCTCATTCTCATAATCCATGTTCAATACATGTCATATAACCACTCAATGTAATATTTTTTCTTTATAAATAACTACATTTACATAAAACATATATTAAATTAACAATTTCATAGTAGATTTTGGATAACACCCAGACTTTACTCAATCTCACATACATCAAAAGTATATTTCGGATATCATCTAGGCTCTACTTGGTCTTACATATCCACACTTTTCGACCAACACCCAAACCTCAGACTTTACTCAGTCTCACACACATCCACAATAGATTTTGGTTAACACCTAAACTTTACTCAGTCTCACACATCCATGCAATTTTTATTTTAAAACCTTAAAATCATTTATTTTTATCTATAAAATCTTCCCATCTTGCTCAATAAACATACAAGCCCACCCCGTGAGATAAGGTTGAGAGTTATTTTCTTTTTTCATACTTAGGCTCGCCTAGTGAGCATTATTACTCAACAATTCACTTTGGAGGTAGTGGCAGATCTTCGGCCAATATCTTTAGGGTGCCAATATTTTGATTGAATATTTCTTTTGTTCCATTTTTTTGTCTAAAAATGTTTAGTTGGTCCTCAAGTGTTTTTAAGTCTCATTTTGGTCCCGATTTTTAAAAATCAATGCAACTTAATCTTTTTCATTAAATTTCTTGAAGCGGAGTAATAATTTTTTATCAAAAATGATACTAAATTATGTCAATTATACCAACAAAGCAAACCATCATTATTCACAACTTCAATTTTGATGAGAAAACCTTGGTCCTATTCAAGAAATTTAACGAAAAAATTACAAAATTGCATCAAATTTTCAAAAATTGGGATCAAATTTAAACTAAAATAAAAATGGAAGACCAATTTGATATTTATGAATGAAAATAAGAACCAAGAGGGTAATTCCAAAATTTTTATATAAACAAGTAAAAACATTTTATTTACTTTTTTATGATAATAAAAATATTAAAATTATAATAATAATAATTATTATAATTATAAAATTAAATATAAATAATTTTTATTTTACTATAATTAATTTTCATTTATAATGATTAAGTTTAAAAAAAAATAATCAAATAAAAAATGTCAAATTAAACAAATAATCACTTAAAAAATAGTTATTTTTATTTAAAATATATTTAAAAGGTGAAGTTGAAAAATAAATGTAGAAAAAAAAAGAATTTTCTTCATATATAGATATAAATGTATAAAAATTTATTAAAATATGAAAAATATAAAATATATTACAAATATTAACTTTTAAAAAATGTATTTAAAATTATATTCTAAATTATATAAATATAAAAGAAAAGTTTTTGGGGGGCCATGGTCCCCTTTGTCCAAACTAAGATCTGTTCGTGTTTGGAGGTATACTCACTTAGTGAATACTTGGCTTGTTTATGACTAGTTCTTAATAATCATTTTCAGTAAGTACATTAATGTGTAGTATTATCAACAAGTGTCACATCCAAGGAACTTAGCAAAAAGTTACAATATAATTGTTTTGGATTATTTGGTAAAAGTAGCAAGAGATTTTAATCTAGGTTTTTTCCTTAGCCTAAGACGCAAAGGACATTGTTGTGTGTGGTAGGATGAAACCTATTAACAATGGTCAGTGCGTATCTCCAATGAATCTGACATTAATGAATATATCCGAATATTTGAGTTTAGAGTGTCTATATTATATGTTTCACTTCACGACGACTACTTGAATTGTATGCTTATGTGTTGAAATCTCTTTTACTTGCCTATATGCATGCTCCTTTTATAAAGTAGATTACCTTTTTTTGTGCTTATGTCGTTATGTTGCAATGATCACTATTATTTGGTTTGAGTATATGAGGAATCAGGTGTTGGTTCAACAAAAGATGATGATGGTGGTGCAACTGTATGGTCTTTAGATAAGTTTTTATTCACTTCGTTATATTTAAAAAAAAATTCACAGTTCTTATCCTTTTATAATTATTTTGTTTTTGTTGTTGGAGTTGTTTATGAATTTACTTTGATGTCAATTTTGCCTTTTAGATAGCTACAATGAACTAATCATCTATTCTTTTTGGACATACTTGGATAGCAATTATATAATATCTTAACTTAACTAGTAGTATTGTACTATTTATTGGGGTATTACATTATTAAAGTATAAAATGAATTTTAATTTCAATAATTAAAAATATTATGAGTTTTAATTTATAAAAATTATTTTATAGTTTATAAATGATTTGTATAATTTTTGAATTGCGTAAATAATTTTTTTAATATGAATAATTATTTGAATTAAAAAAAGTAATTAATAAGAATAAAATTATGAAATATGTTTTATTTAAATTTTTAAAAATAATTATTAAAATGGTAAAACCGAACAAAATTTTTTTACACCAACATGACGAAGTATAAATTAATAATATAGATATTCATTTTTAAATTTAAGCGTTTCATTAAAATTTTAACAACCGTACTATGTGATGTTCTAAAAAATATGATTAGTGAAAATGTGATATAACCAACTTTATATATTCGGTTCAATATTTGATATTATCTCTTTAACATATTTTCAAAATATCTTAATTTTAATATATTAATGTTTTAATATATTTAAAAATATTAAAATCAATATATTTTGAAACTATAATAGAAAATCAAAATTAAATATAATTTTAAACATATATTCTTAGCCAATAATATCATAAGGAAAAGAAGCCTTTGTCAAATTAAAATCAACAAAGAAATTGTTTTGGAATAACATAACCCCTAACCAAACACACCGTGGGTTCTGAAAACCCTACTACTCTTAACCCTTCCATATAAATATTACGTAAAACCACGCGAGAAACCCTAATAGCAGTTTGGGAAAAAAAAGGGAAAGATGCAGATCTTCGTGAAAACCCTAACGGGGAAGACCATCACCCTTGAGGTGGAGTCAAGTGACACCATTGATAATGTCAAAACAAAGATTCAGGACAAAGAAGGTGCAGTTTAATTGAAACGTCACCATTGATTAATCGTTCTCTCTTATTCGTTGTTTGTTTGACTCGTTATGTATCTCTCTCTTTCCAGGGATCCCCCCGGACCAGCAGAGGTTGATCTTCGCCGGGAAACAGTTGGAGGATGGCCGTACCCTCGCAGATTACAACATCCAAAAAGGTCTGCAAAACCTCAATTTCGAAATTGCTTTGTCTATGTTATTTGCTCTAATGCTTTGAATGCGGTAATTAATTGATTTAGCATTTTTATTGGATTGTAGGAATTGTAGTTAGCCATATATGTGTATGAAAGAGTGTAGGTGTTTGAGGTGGAAATCTGTAGTTTTTAAATTGGTAAAAATTAACATAATCTTTGTGAATATGACGATCAGGTGCTTTTTACTTTATTGTGTCCAACTCCAAGCATCTTCGTGCTGCTTGGCTGAGAAACAGCAGACCCCAAGTATTGCTAATTATGCTCAATAACTTTAGTGTAAATTATGAGACTTATCATTAGGTTGGTTTCTCTATTTTTGCAGAGTCAACATTGCATCTTGTTTTAAGGCTTCGTGGTGGTATTATTGAGCCATCTTTGATGGCATTGGCCAGGAAGTATAACCAGGATAAGATGATTTGCCGCAAGTAAGTTTACACATCCTAGTATTCGATCCAGTTGGTTCATTCAGCACTAATTTGACATATTGTTCTTGTGTGAAGTATAGTCAAAACTGACAAGAAAACTTTTTATATTGTATACTAAAGTCACATGAAACTCTGTTGTAATTATGTTGCATGCCTAATCTGTTGGCAAGTAGTGTACTGATTCAGATGTAAATGCTGAATGCTGAGTGCTGAATTGAGTGTATGTCTACCCTGAATATCTGTATGGAAAATGTATGGCAACATCAGATTGCTGTTTTCTCTTAGTTGCATGTGTCTAGAAAACCCTGTGCCAAGGTCTTCTGGCTCACTACTCAGCCACTATGTCAAAGACCTATGTTTTGTTCCTTATACCGTGTTCCCACCCCCCACTCGGCCGTCAGTTGATTTGAACCCTTTTATTTGTCTACTCTAGTCCCAAATCCACTCATTCTTGATCAACCATTGCGATGGATAAGGGGAGGGATGCTAAACTTTTCGTTCAGAATAATTTATTTACTGCTACTAATGACATTTTCACCCTTGGGAATGAATTGTTAATCATCTAGAGTGACATCTAAATGATGAATATTGTCACAAGGGTAAAATACCATTTATGTACCAGAGAATACCCATATATCCATAATATTCCTTCCCTTTATTTTCTTTACTCTCATTTCCCCCATCCAAGCTAAGGCCAAGTCCCTTTTACCTTTGACTTCCTTAGATGCATTGAAATCTTGATGCGTGTTAGGCTATGAGCAGCTATCTTTTTTATAGCAACAGACTTACGTAGCGAAATTGGCTTTTGAATAATTGCTTAACTTGCTTAGGCACTGCTGAATCAAAAGGCAACTTCCTTTACAGATGAATTATTTTATGGAACTTGTTTGTAATTTGGATTGAGAAGATACAATCAATGCATCAAATCATATTTTCTGTTATGTCTGTTTGTCTGGGAATTTCCAAAATGTTCTCTTGGACTTGAACTTCGTTTTTATAAAATGAATTCGATATTAATAGGTTCCAAGCTTCAAATTAAGTGCACTCTAGAAAGCATTCTGGCTTACTTCTGTCGTAGTAAGGTGGTGTTGAATTCTGATGTGCTGTAAATGAAATGTAATCTGAAACGATATATTCTTGAAAAATGAAATGGTAGTATTCATAGCAAAATTCTGTTTCTTTTGAGAACCAAGGGATGCATGTTGGACTACAAGTATTAGAAAGCCTACGTTATATACAGTGGCTTAACCTATTCATGTTCAGTGTCCATTAGATGACTAATGTCCATTCACAGCCATTATGCTCATTAATCAATTTGCTTCGCAGGTGCTACGCACGTTTACACCCTCGTGCTGTGAACTGCAGGAAGAAGAAGTGTGGACACAGCAACCAGGTATAATAAATTTTTAGCGCCATGTCTCACTGCTCAATTTTTATGGAATGAAATTCCGTGTTATCTGATGAGGCTTTTACTTTTGTATTGCAGTTGAGGCCAAAGAAGAAGATCAAGTAAACTGTTCTGACTGCAAGATGCAAACATATGTTGTTATGGATTACTGGATATCTTGTAAACCTGACAACTCCATTAGCTTTTTAGTATCGTAGGAAATCTTTTGGAAATTTGACAGTTTCTCATGATTTTTGTTTTCAATGAGACTCGTTTGAATTATTCTACCGTTCCTCTTGATGGTGATACAATTTTGTTTGACAATAATGCTTTTCAAGTCATTGTTTCCCCGACTATTTTTTATTACTTTTATTTCCATTATAAGTCGTGGAAGGTCAGGCCCGTAATCTTAACTCTTTAATTTCCTTTCACATAACTCGTGATACACCATTACCGTAATTTTGATATCTTAATTCATTTTATTTATTTAACTCGGTTGCCCTTGGAAGCGTAAAGAATTTCTTTTTTTTTTGGGCTTGCGGTCGGAGGATTAAAAAATATTGAGGGAGACGACGTTGTTTTTAAGTATGATGGGGGATTCTAAGCGTTGCTGCTGGTCTTCACTGAAAGTTTAGTTTATTATTGCGCATTGAACAATTATTTTCTAAGTCAGTATGATTTTTAACAAATTAAGTACAAAAGCAATGCTTTATACCGTCCAAAAGTAGATGTGGCATCGCGGCTTCTTCTTTATTTCAATGGCCTATCACAAGAACCTAAATGTAATATCATGGCATCCTGAATCAGGTTAATCAGTTTGCAATTCTCTTAAAAATGAAACGGATCCATTGGCCGCTATTCGCCTTTCTTGATACCAGGATGATAAAGAAATGTGACCTTCAGTGAGTGAAAATAAGCCTTTTCTCTGTCGCACCTTGTGCTGAGGTCTCGCTTCATATTTTATCTGTTATGAATACCAAATCACGTAAAATAAAACACTTGAATCATTGCAACCCCTGTTTTGTGTGTTATCTGGTTTGGAATAGGAGAAATATGTATACCTGGTTTGGAAAATGTTTTGAATCATTCTTCGAGGTGATTCGTTTGCTGCATAATCCAACCGAAGCAACTCGTCTGAGGATAGGCGCCAACCGAGAGCACCTAAATTTTCCTCCGCTTGTTTAATTGACTTAACTCCAGGAATTGGAACTGTACCTTTGCAAATGCACCAATTTATGGCTACCTGACATGATAAATGAAAGAATGAGATGGTGATAAAGTGTGCTGTTCGGGCAAGGCTGGTCAAGTAGTCGGTCAGCATTGTCATTTTCCACGCACCTAAGACAAGGACAATTAAGTGGGTTGGTCGGTGGTTCTGTAAAAGGCTACTACTTTATATATAACCTTTAAAAAAGTAAGCTGCGTAGGGAAGTACCACATTTATAAACATAAATGTCATATTAAAAGTTTGCTTCTAGGTAGTTGATCTTGATAATGAAGCAACACTAGTTCTCATGTTTTATGTGGATAAGATGTATGAGAAGACTTCTACAGTGTACACTTTTCTAATCATATTTAAAGTTTTACCTTGCTAATATACATCTTACTTAATGTATTACATTTTACTAAGGTGAAACTTTAAACATGATTCCAGGCGAAGAGGACCCAGCTTTGCAAAAGTGATAAAACTAGCTTAAATTTTGGTAGTTGTTGTGCTTCCCAATACATGTGAGAAAATGAAGTCCAACAAAAAGGAGTGATAAACACATTACTATCTATTCATTGATAGTAATATAGAACTATGCACAATGGAACTAGTTCTCTTAAAAGATCTATGATCAAGCATTTAACTAGTTCTCTTTTACTACTAAGAGACATTCACAAGATATCTACAAGAAATTGGCACCATAAAAAGAAAACGAAAATGGGAAAATGATTACTTGTGACATGGTTTTCCGCCGTTCATTTGCAATATCTCTGAGGGAACTCAATAAAGGATCTAGTCCCGGAAGTATTTGTTTAAATAGCAACGCCCTGTGAAATGGGGTTAATTACTAAACTATTCTACAAGATAATAATGCATTGTGATACAAAGTTATTCTCTGTTTATCCCCCTAAAGTATTTGCTTAAAATATCAACATACCTTGGACCATTTGGAAGTTTAGATGGTGAGTATTTCCCAGTAAGCATTCCAAGTCCCAGAGGACTATAAGCAATCATTCGGATACCCAGAGAGTCACATATACTCTTGATCTCTAGTTGATCTTTCCCCGTGCTGAGCAAAGAAAACTGCACCTGAAACATTGAAATCATGAAGAACATTATTAACATGATACCAGTATAATTACTGATTGGTGTCTACATACAAAGAGCATGCCTATTTTCCCATTATGTCTAGCAAAATTTGAATGCTAAATTACATTTACACATAACTTCATACCTGGGCTGAGCATAAGGGGACTCCACGGTCTTTCAGATAATCATGTATCTTTAGAAGCTGCTTTGGTCCGTAATTACTTACTCCAACACCTTTAACCAAACCCTAAACGACAACATATATATGAGTACAAAAATTTGGATCATTCAATAAATTTAAATTAATTTTTCTGGACGATGTAATAACCATTTAAGTTAATGTTTAAATATGAGGATCTAACACTGAAAAAGAATGTACAATCAAAAGCACTCTGAATGACTTTATCCACGTTGTGCATTAAGAAGAAGATTAATGTTTTCCATCCAACCCTTACAGGTTTATGCTACTCACGCAGCATTGCAAACATCAGTTATGAAGTTAAGATAGCAGAACACGTTCACAAGTTACCCTTCAGCATAGTTCTTAACAATGTTTCACTCAAGGCCTTAACTTGATTATATATACCCATAATATTGCTATTAAACGTGAATTATCGTAACCTTCTCATACATTGCCACTAAACCATCCCAAAGAGCTAATTCCTGCAAAGGAGCATAATTTGCAGTTGACCAGTGTAGTTGTCCTATCCCAATTTGCTCAATTTGCATTCTATCTAGTGACGCCCTGAAAGTTTATTTCATCCAAATTCAAAATCATAGGCAAAAAAAAAGATACTTAAAGCAAATATTTCATACACACAAAGAAATACCTGCAAGCATTCACAAACTGCCCTGGTGTAAGGCGCCATGGATATGCAGCAAACTTAGTAGCAATCACTATGTCACGTTTGCTCCCTTTTTTCTCTAAGGAAGTGTTACATTCAATATGGTCAACGAATGTGAATTAAAGAATCACCATATATATAATACACACACACACAACACTTGTGATGTAAAGATTTTATATACTACCATTCAATTACGAACCATCATGTATACAAGTATTTACTTCGATAAAACACTATTTCAAAAGTTTAATGAACGTGATAATTATGACGCAGAAAATTAACATAAATCAAACAACAAAACCATTTAGGAAGGGCAAGTAACAACAGAATATATAACAAAGTAAGTGAAAGTTAGAAAGGAATGTGAGATGAACCTTGAAACTCTCGAATGAACCTCCCCAGAAGCTTCTCACTCTGACCGTTTAACCTTCCAGTGCCATAAGAATCAGCAGTGTCAAAGAGATTGATGTCGTAGTCCAGAGCCATGTTGAAGATTTGTTGGAGCTCATCATCCATGGATTCCTGGTATCCCCAGAGAAACTGATTGCCCCATGCCCACGTTCCAAACCCCATCGGAGACACACTCAGAGGACCCATCTTCACCTGCCACAATCAACCATTGAAATTTGAAGCCACCTTCCCACTCACACCATACATACATGCCACAAAAGGGAAATTGTTTTACCTTTTGGGTTGGCCAAAAGGGAGGGAATTTGAGAGACTTGAAGGAAAAAGATGGTGTTGATAATGCTTTGGGGTTAAGATTCCAAGGGCCAACACTGCAAACTGAGAGTGCCATTGATGAAGGGTGAGTGAAAAATATGAAATTCAAGAATTAGACCGAGACCAGTTTGGAACACAGTTAACCAGCAACGTTAAAATAAGTTGATGTTTTGTGTGTGGTAACCATTGATTTTCGATTTCCTTTTGGATCAGTTTAGAAAACAAAAAAATAATCAGAAATTGACAGCTGTGGGATTTGAACCCACGCCCTTTCGGACCAGAGCCTAAATCTGGCGCCTTAGACCACTCGGCCAAACTGTCTTACTTGTTATAATGATTCATTTATTATTTGAATATATATAATATAGTTGTACAATTCATTATCACGTGAAGTTGATATTCATGCATACATTTTATCAAGGCCCAGCTAACTTTTATATAATAAAATAAATTGTTTGAAGAAAATGTTTGCTAAGTGATGTTTGATTGAAGATGGGAACTTATCGTAATGTCTAATTCACACTCACTATTTTCGCTTCATATTTGATGTCTGTGCATTTATGATATCGCTAAGATGATGGTTGTTTATATGGGGTAGGATAAGAGATGAGTCTGAGGTGGTGTTCTGATCCATTGAAATGTAGGGACACTCTTCTAATCTTCTAATTTAATAAATATGATAACTGTAATTGAATCTGAATGTGATCATTGCTTTTTATATTTTAACTCTTTTATGTTTAAAGTACTCAATTTTAATCCCAATTTACAACAAATCATTAACCTTGACCGCACCAATCAATATTCTGGTGTTTTAGCAGAATATATGTTGCTGAAGTCACTTTAAGTAAGAAAACTAACAAGTGGAAATCATAAGAACTGAAACAATTCCGGTGATCTATTATTACCAATTTATTATGGGACATAATCCCATATATTGAATATCAAACAAAGTTAGATGATCATATTATATTATTCTAATCAAAAGCATGGATTTTGTGTGGCAAATAATTATGCAGACATTCTAACCATTATAATCCATTCCTCAAACAGGTTTTTCTACTGAAATTCTCTTCTGTTCTAAGGGCCATGGACTTAGTTGAAATGAACAAACATATTCTCTGCTTCATGAATTGGAGCAATATCTTATTCACACGGTTCATTCGTTTCGTTTCTGTTCCTGTAGAGATCGCACTTGGAATAAGCTAAAGTGATAATAAAAGAGAGGTCCCCTTAAAGAATATTAAGTATTAACCCCTTGAAGTGGGAAAAGGAAAAGGAAGGAAGAACACACGCACACACACGCAAAGGGATGGGAAAGGCATGCAAGCATGGACAAACAGAGACATCATTGCACATTATTTTCTTTTCCAAATCTCTACACAATTGAATTTGGTGAGGCTAGCTTAATTCTCTCCCTATCAAATTAAGCCTACAAAACTTTCTTCCAGTTTCTTGGCCTATTCGACATTCTTCAAGGCTGGAATGTTGAGTTTTCACCAGTTGGCAGCACAAGATCCAGCCAAGTACGAACCAATCTTTGTTCCTTCTCGGAGGAAACAAACATCATACATGGAACACAGAGTGTTGTTCACTTTTCAAGTCCAGAAATCTAGCCACTGAGAGCTGCTACATGACTGGTCCAAGATGCCATTAGGGTCCACACTATTGTACCATTTTTCAAGTGATGCTAATGGCATCTCAGCGTGATCATTATCATCCATTCTCAGAACTTGGTGTCCTTTGTCCTCAGATTTCTCACTCCTCATCATGCTATTCTCATTTTGATCATCTGAATACACACCTACTCTCTCCTCCAAACCCTCATTCGAAAACCTTGGTTTTTCTTCAGGCTTCCAACTGCTGTATCCACTGCCTGAACCACCATCCTCTATGCTGTGTTCTTTTCCACCCTTGTCTTCCCTTCCACCATCATGAGATGACACCACCAAATCACTCAGCTTCTGCAACTGTTTGAGAAACAAATAACTAAGTTAAAGGGTCGCATGTTTTGTTGAGAGAATCAACAACAGTAAGAACTAAGAACTAATCTTGTCAGAACAACAACCAGAAACTTACCTCTACTTGCAAAGACTCCTTCTCTTTCTTTAGGGACTCAAACCTAGATGCTAAATTGTCATATTCATCCTTCAGTTTCCTGTATTCTTGCTCTATGCGTTTTGATTTCCACCTTGCCCTTCTGTTTTGGAACCATATGGCAACTTGGCGAGGCTGCAGGCCAAGATCTCTTGCCAGTTGCATCTTCTTCCTTGGCTCAAGCTTTGACTCTGTCTCAAATATGCATTCTAGCGACCTTATCTGTTCATCACTGAACCTCCTCTTGTTTTCTATCTTCTTGTTTTTCCTCCTTGGTGCCTCCAAGCTGGTGAAGCTTTCAACATTTTTTCCCTTTGATGCTTGAATATTCTCATCTCCCTCCATCATGTGAGTAGTGAGAAAGGAAGTATTTTATGGGTGAATTTGGAATTGGATACACAATCTGTTTGCCACCAACAAATAAAAAAGAATTATGTGATTTAAAAGTCCGGTGAGGGGGGATCAGGTGCAGAATATATAGGTAGCCATAAAAGAAAGTATCTGAAAAGCATTTGTTTCACGTTATTGGAACTTGTAATGGAAGGATGATGGTGTCCTATGGGATAAGATACCGTGTGGCTCTTTCTATCTTTTGTTAAGTAAGAAGAAATGATCTTGCTTCCTTCGTTTACTTGTAGCCTATCTATCGCCCATATACTATTTTGTTTGTAGAAGGAACTCATTGCTTGTCACTTGTCACCCTCACAAGCACACGTATCTGTTGCTTTTTTATATCCAAACCACGCAAGAAAATCAATTAGCCAAATTAGCCCTCAAATATATATATCATATTACTCCTTGCAATGTATCTTCACTCAACAAAAAATTTATGTACTTTCTGCATAATTTAAATCTCAGCTCACATCATCCAGTAATTCAAACTTTAACATTTTAACTGTGCCAATAACACACTACCTTGCTCATACACTGTCTGTCACCAATATTAGTATAATAATATTATAACTCAGATGCAGCCAACAGCACGTATAACAAAGTAATCATCAAGAATAACTACGAACATTCATATATTTGAAGAGCTTTGGTTATATGGTTGTTGATCTCAAGAAATAAAAGTGACAAGAAAAGAAGGTCAACAACAACTTAGAAACAGACACAAAACAAGGTCCATATATGCACATCGTTACATTTACATGTTAGAAGTTAACTATTTCTTCTGGACTTGATTGAAGAAAAAGGGGGGAAATACAACTGGGATGGCACATCAGTGATCATTCAGCTGAGCTACTCTCACGCAGTGGCTGCCAAAAATCAACGGTGGCAACAATAAGATATTATATTGTTTGATTGTAAGTTCCAGCTAAATTGGAGGTTACTTTGTTATGGAAGGACTAATGTTTCTGTCAACAGTGGACCTATTTTTCTTTTGTTGTTTGGATCTGTTGACAAGAAAATTCTTATCCCGTGTCATTATTCTCAGGTTGCTTTCTAAATTAGGTGGCTAAAATTGAAGATCGATGAACTCATACAAAATATGACCGGATAGTGTGTCTGATTGACACAGTTGATAGCAAAGTTAATTGGGTAAAGTGGCAGTGTCTTTTTTCTACACACAGTTGATGGCTGAGTCAAATGCTAATACTCTGCACAAGTTATTGAAGGGAAATGAAGGAACTGTGTTCTTAGCTTGAGTTGTAAAGTACCTTCATAATATATAAACGAGTTCAAATCGCATCTAACTGATTTTATAAAGTTGAGTTAATAGAAACGGTGAATAAGTTATATATATACATGTATTCTACGGTGAAAGTTTGTAATCCGTGTGAGTCATTTGGTTAGATAAGAGAAGAGATAAGATGAAATGGGAATCATTTAATAATGTAGATTTTCCATGGCAAAGAAGATAAGGGTCAATAGACGTAGCCTAATACAGACAAAATATTGCTACATTATGGAGTTAAATCACAGAAAGCGAGTTTTTACATTTATTGCCAATCATACTTGTTGGCCTAAGGAACCCACTTAATTCCTGGTTTTGTTTTTAGCAAAACTGTGGACACGAGTCCTTGTCAAATTAAGCTTTAGCATTAGGTTTGCTTTATGAATCTCTGTCCATGGTTAAGAGCCTTTGAAGATTGGCTTTTCTGTGTTGGTGCAGTCTTGGTTGGTGTTTGGTGATGTGTCTCGTGCATCCAAACAAGCAAAACAAAAAACGCTAAGGTCAAGAAGTTGAGATGCCCCAACACTATAAATGTCACAATTGCACGCCAAGTGAATTACTTTTGGAACATTTTTAAGAAGCATCATTCTATTCATCCTCCAAACTCCTACAGTGAATAGTTTCTTCCCCAATATTGGTCTGGTCCATTGGAGTTTTTCATTAGTTCGAATTCAAAACAAACACACACTTCATCCTTGGATTAGCTCTGGTGGCTACTTCATGTTGAAACATGTGATGTTGTCTTCTTTTTATTTTTAGTTCAGCATTTGAACATAAACTATTCACATAATAAAACTAATTAAACTGCACTAATAAACCAGCTTATGGAAAGCTAAACTGCACACAAACATACCCGACAACAAAATGTGGAAATGAGTTGAGTAATGAATCTTTTGAAAAACCCGAAACAGTACTATAATATACTACCACAGAAATCAAACTTCACATGAATGAGTTTTCTTTTCTTTTCAAACTAAAGCCTTAAACTATTATTTAAAACAATTCACTTTGATTTGTGTTGATTAAGCAAAATTCAGATTAAGCAATGGTTGTATGTAATTAAGAGAAAATTTTGTACAGTTTAGTTAATTTAGTTTGTTGATCCCTGAATCATTGGAAAAGGCAGGGCTCTGAAAAATGAATAACTAGATTTAAAAGTTTTGGGTTAAATATATATGTAATCTATAAAGTTTAAAGTGAAATTGGAATTCGCTCATATTCTAAATTTTAATAATTTTGGTTTCAAAATTTGAAAAAGAAAATAAATATAATTCTAAAATATCTTTTTGATCTCAGTTTTCGTCAAGTTTTGTCAGATAAGTCTTAATTTTGGTGTTGTGTTCAAATAAGTCACAATTTTTGTCAATTTTGTTCAATTGGGTCATTTTTTGCTAACACCGTTTAAATCATTAACGACCATGAACAGTGACTACCACGAGTCACTTTGTGATTTTTTTAGATTTTTAAAATTTTTTAAAATTTTTTTTAAAATTTTTTTAAATTTTTTTTTAAATTTTTTTAATTTTTTTAATTTTTTTTTTTAACTTTTTTTAAATGTCCACATGTCAACCCAATAGTATGTCGCGTGTCAAAGTCGATGTTCTATATTCAATTTGGTCTCTATATTTGTTATTTTTGTTAAATTTAGTCGCAATTTTGTTTAAAATTGAACAATTTTTTTTCTATCGAAAATGTGACCAAATTTAATTTTTATATCAAAGTTATAATGATGTGAATTTTAATATATTATATAAAAATATTTAATAAAAAATGTGAATTTTAATATAAAAATTAAATTTAGTTTCAATTTGGAGA
>Ga0214543_1007082_pt1 | contig 19481 bp, 8 predicted proteins | sample CNSS2metaG_FD_160094 | JGI IMG/M metagenome (GOLD analysis project Ga0214543, IMG submission 160094) | Root nodule microbial communities from cowpea collected in UCLA plant growth center, Los Angeles, California, USA - CNSS2 | ecosystem: Host-associated > Plants > Roots > Nodule | place: USA...
ATATATATATATATATATATATATATATATATATATATATTAATAAACTAAAAATAATGTTTTACTGTTTTCTTTTGTGAAGAAGACTCTGATGATCAAGTGAGCAAAGACTTTAAAAGTCAAATATCATATGATTGTACTGATGAATTACGTATCTCTAATTATTGGGGTCAACCTTTATTTATAGAGGATTAATTACTTGTGGTTCCTTTACTTAGTTAATTTGTGCGCTGGACATTGACTAGGTTTAAGTGCTTTTGACCCAACTTTATTATTGGGCCTAACTAGGCTTAATTGGGCCTACGCTGTAGGCCCAATATTATTTTGAAAATGCTTCGTTAGATTTGCCTTGTTTTTGCCTAAGAGTAGGTTCGCCAACATATCGGTATAAAAGATTTTACTGCCTACGTACCTGTCATCCATGGATATGTCTGGTTAGTATGCGTATCTGTTCTTTAACTGATGGGGTCGGATAGTTGACTAGTTTTGCCACTATATAGGCAACCTTATGGATACATGATGTAGTTAGCGGCCAGGTGCCTTGCTTATTTGTTGTGCTATTATGTATCTGATCGTGGTGTCTGTGGTATCTTAGGTTTAACAGCCACTTGAGTTAGCGACTCTTCAAGTTGGCGACCATTTGGGTTAACGACCTTTTCGAATAGCAGCTACAAAATTAAATTTAGTAAATATTTAAAAACAAAAGTTATCTAAAAGATTCAAAAGAAAAAATATTTTCACATATAATAAGAAAAACATAATTTTTTTTCTAAAAACATAAAATTTTTTAAAGACTAGAAGAAATTAAAAAATATTTTTAACTTTGAAATTAAATTATTAACAAATATTTAAAAATAATGAATTTGTAGAAAAACATATATGATCATACAAAATTTTAAGAAAATAATTTTTAAAAAAAAATGTATTAAAAAACAAATTTTAAGATTAAAAGATAAGTCTATATAAAAAATTTAAAAGAACATAAAATTATAAGTATTAAAAAGAGAAAAGAACTATAAAATATAAAAATAAGCTCGAACCTTACATTTTTCCTCTCCTTGCCTACCCCTCTCTGAGTGGGTGGTGCACCTTTTTGCTTCTCACTACTAGACCAACAAATGTCTACCAGAGCATTCTTAAAATTAGGAACATTTGGGTCACCGGATTTCTTGGCCTCTTCCGCCAACTGGTGCCTCAAGTTCCAAAACATGTTTACCTCGATCCTAGTCTTCTTAGCGTGTTGGGCCATTTACCCTACATCAAAATAACAAAATGATCAAGACATGTACAGGCAAGGAAAACAATAAGGGGTTGGGTAGACAAATAAACTCTAACTAGGCCTTTAGTAGGTAGCTTATGGGAAAACTTTTCAAGTACCCCTACAATCCGCCTATCCTTAACCGAAAACATATTCTTCTTCATATCCTTATGTCGCTAAGGATTATTGGTTCAGTAAAATGGAAATTTTGTGTTTCCATTATCATCATAAAAGTGGGTACAGCCAGACGACTTTATAACAACCTTGAAGAAATTGTCCTTGAAATGCTTAAAAGATTGAGAGTAAGCATCTAAAAAGCTTATACCCAGACGACTAACCAATGATAACCAGGTAATTGGGTCTTTTGAATGTCTATCATAAAATATTGAAAACATTCATGTGACGACAGTAGATATAATGTCCAACATAACAGCCTAAACACCTACAAATAACCCCAACTATTAGGATATAGTTGAGTGGGCGCCACATTTAGAAAGCGGAGTACCCCCATGGTAAAATCATTCAAGGGTAACCAAATATGTAACTGCATGAAGTGACACATGTACATATAGCAGAAATCCCAGTTGTATTGTTCTCGCCCATGATAAAGATTGTTTACAATAATTACCCTCTCCAATGACAATGTATTTGGCTTCATCCCACTTGAACACATAAACACTTCACAACCAAGAATTTAAGATCCTAGACCACCTATATAACGAAAATTGCACCCTAACCACTATCGACACTAATAGGCTCCTCCTCAAGCTAGGTTGGGCCAAAGCTTGAAATGATGACTATGGTGGATGGTGTATTCGCGGAAGCTTGGTGTTGAGAGAAAATGGCTCTCGATTTTGGTGATATAATGGTGGGTGAAGTTGTTTGTGTAGTTCTAAGAGAGGTTAGGCCAACTGTAGAGAAATGGGTGCTACAGGGACCTCTTGGGATGCTCTAGCAAGTGACTAAGAGAAGAAGTATGACTCAAAAATAATTTTGGCAGCATAACATTATCATTCTCAAAGTGAAAAATACATGGGGGAGACACCTCTATTTATAAAGTAAGGTGTCTTCAAAATGGTTAAAACCCTAGAATGCTAACATGCACCAAAACCCTAAAAATGCTATCTTGGTGAAGGAGAGTTTGACATGTGGCAATCCTTACTCTCACAAAACAAACCACTCATGTGTTGCCATGTGAAAATCTACTTTATGAAAAGCCTCTCCAATAGGATAATGACACATGGCCACTACCTATGTAAGAGAACTCTCCATTAAAGAGCTTGCCACGTGGCATATTGGGGATGCTCTTCCTAAGCAAGCTTAATTAACATAATTAAACATCAAATAGTTGCTTAAGTAGACGCATATGATACTCCCTACTTAAGCAAGATTGTTTTTAAAACCCTACATTACTTAGCCCTTAATACAAGGCCTAGAAGAAACCTACACTACTTGACCTTTAATACAAGGCCTAAATATTCATAATTTACTAAAGATACTCCATTGTGGCCTAAAATAGAAGAACTTTGCTCACCTTGCAAAGATGACTCTATCTCTTCATGCAAATGATTGGCCATGCTAGGGGTATGCCATCATCCCCTCCCTTTTCAAAAGGATTTGTCCTCAAATCTTCAAATTGTTAAGTTCTCATACTTCCTTCTCTTGGAGATGTTTGGATTTCTTTCCACTAGGGTCAAATATCCTTCTACAAAAAATAATAGACAAGGTAAGTGTAATAATCATTTAAAGCATGAAGCTCCCAAAGATTATACACCTTGGATCAAATGAATGATCAAGGGTCTGGAGTTTGGGAGCCTTTCTCTTTAAACTCTAGTGTGCCTTGTGTGGAATCCATGTGTTTTTGGAGTAATTTCCTTTTCCAACACAAGGTCTTATTTGGTCTTGTCTTTTCATTCTACTAAAGGAAGGTGGAAAGAAGACCTCTTTTGAATCTTCACACAAGCCTTTGGCCCTTAACATGAACACTCTTTTGTTGAGGCACTCTTTAGGTCATTCCAATACTCTACTTGGGGGGAGTTGGAGAGTCTTCTTTCTCTCACTAGGGAAGTCCACCAATACATGGCATTACCTTGGAAGCTTAAGGTGGCTAGGAATACCTTTCTTTCCTTACTCACTTGATGGCACTGAAAAAGTTGTTCCACTTTCATTTCCTAATCTAGGTATGCCTCTACATTTTCCTTGCCATGGAAATGAGGAAGGTCAACCCACACTTATCCTTTTGCACTCCTGGGCAAAGTTAAGAAATTTTAAAACTTTGTTCTGAGGTATTTTACTTCAGATTTACACTTGATCAAAGGAATTAACACATCTGGAGACAAATCAATCTTCTAGAAATCAAATTATCATGTATATACAAAATGGAAAAGTTCTATCTTTTAACACATGAGTTAATATTTTGAATTCACAAGACAATCAATTATGAAAGAGAACGCTCAAGTTAAATGTATATTTTCTCACCAAGAATTGCTAAGTGTTATGGCTTGTGTTTTCACTTAAAATACTCCTACAAGTAATATTCACAACTTTCAGAAAACATGCAATCAAGGAGGACCTTTTACAGGTTATAATGAGGTCAAGGCAAGGTAGGAAAATTTTTTAATATTTTTTTTTGGTTTTCTGAAATAAATGTAGAAAGAACAAAGGAGCATGATTTCTAAAACAACAATTTTTCTTCTTCTGCTCTACTGAGAAAACAATTATTTTTCTACATTTTTTTTTCAAAACTCTTTCATTATTTTTCCTTTCTTTCTGCCATTTTTTATTAATTTATGGGTGAGGTACTCACCCACACACTTTATTCTCAGCCATTCCTGGCACAATTCACTAGCTCTTTCTTTCTTCCTTAGGTAAGGGAAAAACATGATCCTTTCTTTTTAAGGATTTACAATGGGCTTAAAACAAGAAAAATAAGTTTAAAGCTCAAAGGGGCTACCAATGGATTAATATCAAGGTGGGCTTATTTAGCCAAGTAGTTAAAAACAAGAAATGCCTCAATCATATCAAATCATGCACATTCACCTAAGTTGCAAAACAAAAGAATCAAGTTAAACATTTGAGTATAAACAAAGCATGAGTAAGTCACTCAAGAAAAATAAGAATGGCACATGACAATCCATCCTTTATATTAAGGCTCAAGACTCACAAGGTCAAATTATTTCACAAAAGATCTAATCAAGAAATTCTCAAATCAACTCAATTAGCAAATCACAGAAACAATCCACTCATATCAACAAGACACCTATTTTTCCAGAATTATGATCATCCCAGTTTCTGAATCAAATTCTAAAATTCAATATCAATATGTTTTATTGAATGGATTTCTTAAGAGACATATTATTTAAATGTTTCACTAAGTAAAAAATTAATACTTTCACAATTTTCACAAAAAGAAATCACAATTTTTCTTCTTTTTTTTAAATGCAAACAAAAAAACAGAAAAAAGAAAAATCCTACCTACGATTTGTCTCCCCCACACTTGTTTCAGAAATTGTCCTTAATGGACTTATTTTGGGGAGCAAATGGAAAATCTTGTGACTTTTGGCTCAATCTGGCCATAGGTCCAAAATTTATTTTCTTTAACTTTTTTAAGTACAAGTCAGCTTGTACCATTTTTTATTTTAAAATTAAAAACAAAAACATATATTTTTGAAAATTCTTTATATTTTTATTAAAATCAAAAACAAAAAACAAATATGCACACATTTTTAATTTTCTATCAACAATGTTTTCAAAAGAATTTGAATCTAACATCTTTTCCTTTTGCAACAACCTTTCTTCTTTCTCCTCAGCCAAGTCAACATAGACAGCCGCTGCAAATCGATTTTCATCATTCACATCAACAAACTTAATGTGTGGAGCGTGTGACTTTAATTCAATTTCAGCATCATCAAGTGCATTAGGATGATTAACTAGATCATTAGTAATCCTCATAATCTCATCTTTTGAGCAAAAATTTTCACCTAACGTAGTTGACTCTACTGCTTTATCATTAACCAAACTAGTTGCAGTAATAAATGCTTCATATGCATCTTCAATATTGTTGGTTCTTCAACTGCACTTGGTTCCTCCATTGTATTATTCTCACAACTTCGCTCATGAAAAAGATAATTTGTACTCATATCATCATTACTTGCAAGTAATTCTACAAAGTTGTTGTTACTTGCAACCTCCATCATGTCGTATAGTACTTTATCATTTCCATACCATTCTTGCTCAATATCTTTGCATCGTTGATAAACTTTTAACCTTTCATCTATGGTGTCTAAATTCTCTCTCAATCCATCCATTAATAACACAACTTCCCTATAGGATGGTTCATTGATTGCTGTAACTTGTTATGGTGGTGCATGTTGTTGCTATTGATAACCAAATGGAACATATGATGGCTAGGGTTGACACTTAAAATATGGTTTTTGCTCATATTCCAAAAAAGATGATCTAGGATATAGATAATTAAATTGACATATAGTTAACCTACTTATATCAAGTGCAGAAGTAGGTGTGACAATTTGTTGATGATAACCATTTGGTCATGTGCAGAAGGTAGGTGTGACTATCAAGTGCAGAAGATAGGTGTGTCTCAATGGACAACTTAAGTACATTGTCTTTCCTGAGCCAAAGTGTTTTCAACTTGTTTCACAAATTAAAACTACTTATCTATAACAACTTCAGTATTGTTTAGATAGTAGTCAACAAAATAGAAAGGGTAAAGTAACCCAAAGTCGTCTCCTAACGAGCACGGAATTGATTTTTATCAAATTAGTTCTTATAAAAACTATACAAAAGAGTTAGTCAAATAAAAAAAAATAAGAGGATTAAGATAAACAAAGAAAGAAATGAAATTTAAAAGATAAAAAGAAATAAAAACAATAGTAAAGAAAATAGATTGATTTCACTACTTTTTCAAAATAGATCCATCATCAGTTATCTAAAGATTATTGCTCAATTAATTATTGTTGTAAATTTGCAAATTAATCAATGTAAATTCTCAATAAATTTGTTGGCATTCTCACTATTAACCAAAGTAAATTCTCAATCAAAAGCAAGAACTTTGTAGATTAATCGTAGTAAATTTAGCCAAAGCACATTTTCAATTAAATATTACTAAGCTTAATAATGTCCATTCTTTTACCTCTAAAATCAAGCAAAAAGCTAATTAACCAAAGTACATTCTTGATTAATTCTAGTTAAAGTTTTCACATCTAATCAAAGTAGGTTCTCAATCATTGGCAAAAATCCATTCAATCACATGAAAGTTTCTAAATTAATCAAAGTAAATTCTCAATTAAAATTAAAAACCCTTGAACTCATATGATTGATTGCATATAAATTAAAACATCTCACTAATTAGCTATGATGTAAAAATCATTACTTTTTACGTGATTCAAAGATAAAAGACAAATGAATTAAAACCTCAACAATAATGAAAAGAACAAAGAAATTATTTCATTCTAACCTTGGTTTAGCAAATTACAAAGAAATTACAATGGAATCAACCCAAGAAGTTTAGCACTACATGAAATGAAAAATAAAATAAAAATAGAAGAAGAATAGAGAGAGAGAAAGGAAACAAAATTAGACCCCCTAAGGGTTCCTAAACTCCGAAGTCCCGAGCTTTACTTCTTTTGCTCCCTTGGGTCTCTTTATATAGCCTTGATTGGACTTGAATGTTATATTTTTAGGTTGCTGAAATCTTTTAACTTCTGATATAATATCTCTCAAATAATTAACAAATTTTATCAGTTTCTAAAATATTGGAAGATTTCCTTTGTTGATAATTTGAGATATATCAAAGATAATTAATAAAAAATCTTTAATTAATTATTCAACAACTTAATTTCTGTCAAATTTCCAATTCAGCCCATCTTGTAATCTACTCCAATTATCTTCTAAATAATCCAATATCTTCAAGATATATTTGTTTATTGGGGAGATCTAATGAGATTAAAAAAAATCTTGTCATATTTAAAAAGATTTGGTAGTTATTATCTTTTGATATTTTATGATATAATTAAATAAGATAATTATTTAAAAATATCAAATAAAATATCTAAAGATATATTTTCCCAAATTATCTTTTATGATAAATATTTATCAATTATCAAAACCCTTCTTCTGGAAAAAGATAGAAAAACCTGCATGGTCCAATTTTTGTTGCCCGTTCCCTCTTCTTGGCTTAGCCAAACTGTTTCACTTTTTCAAACTTTTCTTGCTGTCTTCTTGCAATGATTGGCTTGGATTTTTGTGATTTTGATAATTTCCTATTCTTTGATTTATCTTTAAGGTGTCATGAAGTTTTAAGCTATGTATTTCCACACCTCCATGAGCTCAAGTTAGCTACAACTACACTAACACACCTCAAAATATCCAAAAAACATTTATGCAACTGAAAAGCTATTTTTAACACCTTTTTTGTATCTCATGCTCAATAAACCCAAATTATAAGAAATCCCAATTAAATCAATTTTTTAAGAACAAAATTCAATTAAAAATCTAGAAATAAACATTAAATGAGGGAAAAAATATGCATGCATCAGTATGCCTCTACATTTTCCTTCCCATGGAAATGAGGAAGGTTAACTCTAACTTCTCTAGGCTCTTGGTGTTCATGGTCCCTTCTTGGCCTTCTAGGTGGAGGAGGTTGATAGTATTGGTTCAAAATCCTACTATCGTCCTCATAGTGTGTGAGTTGTGTATTATGTTGGAAGCTTCGCCTTGAGTTGCTCACACTCTTACTCCTACTTTTTCTTTGTCTCAACTCTTCTTGAACTTTAACTTATTTTGCCTTAAGTATCCTAAGCTCCTCCTCTAAGGTTGTAAGATATTCATCCCTTTCAACTTTTTCTTTTTCTTTTAAAATGGATTCTTGTCTTTGCCAAATTTTTAATAACTTTAGTTCTTTAGCCAAGTGTTGTAAATTAGGCACTTCACTAGAGTCATTACCAATTTGGTAAGATGGAGCCTTAGAAGGAGCTTTAGACATCTTAAATTTTTCGAAAAGATGTTATGCAACAAACAAACTTGTATCTCAAATTCTAATTCCTTAAGAGATTTTAAGAAGCAAAAGAACTTTGAATTCACTTCTAGGAAAAGGAGGAGAATAACTAAGGATTACTTAAAATCCAAGCCTTTCCTTGCCAAAGCTACCTTAAGTCCTCTTACAACTAACCTCTCAAAGGGAATTAGGTTTGAAAAGCTAGTAAACTCACACTAAACTACAAACAAAAGGAAATCAATCAAACTAAACTATGCAGCCTAATGGTTGAGTTAGAACACACTTTGGAACCTTCAAACCTCACCAACGAAAAATGAATTTAATAAGAGATTAGAGGTTCGAGTTAGGAGATGGGATTGAGTACCTATGACTCCCCCAAGACACCTAACTTTGCCATGAATTACAAGTCCAAACAAATACAAGATTACAAATCAAAAAATTGTAATACAAGCAAAGATGTTGTGTATTTCTCTCCAAGTGTTTTACTCCTTTTTCTTCTTCTCTCCAACTCAAGCTTTGAGGTCCAAAGAGGTTTCCAATGCCTTTAAGGGCTTCCTTTAGTCTTGGACAAATCTCAAAAGTTCCTACACCACATTACAATTCCAAAACCGGGAGTAGAATGCCAAGGATAAAGCAAATAAAGGCGAAAAAATGAACAAAGAAGCTGTTCAAAAGGAATTTTAGGATGACAAAATCGTGAGTTAGGAAGGAGATAAGCAAGAAAATAAAGGCTAAGAACAAATGTTAGGCACACAAAAGAAATACCTAAAGAAAAGCTTTAGAATAGATCACAAAAAAAAAAAACACTAGAGTAGAAAATGATGCTTTTTGTCTTTAAAAGCCTTAAGCTAAAGGTGTACTATGGACACTCTTTTGTTTGCATCAAATGCATGAAGCTTGGCTACTGGACAAAGCACATATATCAAGTAAATCAGCCGACCAAATCAACATTATAATGCTTACACGACTTTTGGTGGTATTGGTCCCTTTTTCTACTTCTTCTTTTCACTTTTTGCTTTTGCTTTTCTACTTTTTCTTGCTTTTGATGTATCAAATGTTGTGATTTTTTTCTCTCTTTCTTTTCACATTTTCCAGCACCAACACATGTAAGACTCGAGAAATTTAAATAATTAAGTAAATAATTATTTAATAATGCGGGTAGTGAGAGCCTTTATGACATTTAATACTAACATGTATCACATGTAAAAGTATTAGCTCAAATGGTTGAGAGTACTTGGTTGTGTGAGAAGACTTGGGTTCAAGTCCCATGTATGCCATTTATGTGTTAATTTATTGATTATTTTTAGTAAAATGCTTGAACATGTTGAGTGATAATATAATCTTAGAACTATAAGAATTATCATGAAACATGAATTGGTTGAATGGTTGTGCATTGATTTGACATTGGAATGGTTATGGGTTCAAATTTTGGTAGATCCAAATTAAAATTTCTTTTTGCCAAAATTTCTTTTGCCGTGAATGTGAAAGGGCAAGGAAACCCTAGCAGTTAAGAGGGGCTGAAAAAACAACCACTAATGAACCTTGAATGGCAATTAAACTCCATGTTTAATGTCATTTTTGTTTTGGAATTTATGGTGCTTAATCAAATGAATTAAGAGCATTGTGAGAGAGGAGAAAGGGTTTTCTGAAGCTACCAAAGAGGGAGTACTATGGAAAGTGTGTTGAGTGTGTGCAAGGAGAGAAAAGAGGGAGTGAGAAAGAGTCTTGAAGGAGGAATTACAAGCTAAGGTTAATTAGGACCAAGAACTCAAAGATTTACACACTTTTGGAGGAAGAAATCCATGTTAGGGGAGCTGTACTGCGTGTTTATTTTAATTGTATTTTTTCTGGATTGAATGGAATGCATGTGAACCTTGAGTTTGCCAAAAATATGATAAATTGTTCATGTTTATGGAATTTTCGAAAACCGTCTGGCGACGTTGAAGACCCGTCAGGCGACGCATGCTGCAAAATCCAATTTCTAGGTTTCCTCTATGAACCGCCAAGCGGCTGCATGTGTCCCGCCAGGCGACGCGAATTGGTTTGGCCAGTTTCTCGTGGTTTCATGATTTTCTATGATGTGGATGATGCTTGAATTAGTTATTATATATGAAATTGCATACTTGTTTATTTAGTTACGTGTTTGTAATTATATGACTAAGGATAATTATGATTATGGAGATAATTGGGTGTTAAGGTTCATGTGGTGCTTGCGGAGGAATCAACCAACATGAACTATGTGTATCATTTATGATATGATGCATGAAAGTAATTCCGAATTGAACAAATATGATGTGTGAACCATATAATTATGTCAAGACGAAGGTGGGAAGGGTTGATTTGGGGTTTTAGGGTTTACGCAGGTGCAGAAAAATCTGTGATTTTTCTAGAATGGTATTCACTGCCTGGCGACAATTCATGTTAAACAACCTAGTTGTTGGGTTTCTGTTAAGAACCGCCTTATGGTGAAGAGTTGCCTCCAGACAATGCGGGTGGTTTTTTGTTCACGGAAAACATTGTTTTTCATACTTTTCGTGCAACAGAAACCGCTGGGCGCTGTTTTATACCGCCAGGCACCAGGTTCCTGATTTTTGGGCGCTAGGCACCACCGTTTTTCCTTGTTCGTTAACCATTTGATTTAGGTGAAATTTTGATAGGTAGTCCATAACATGTAGTTCTTCACTTTGAACGGTGGAGATTTGATTTGGAGGTCAGTAGCTAGAGATATATGTTACTCATTATTGCTGGTTTTGAAGTCTTTAAAATGCATGAATAAGCTTTTGAAAATTTCAAGTAACTTCCGATGAAGCATGATTGGGTTATCTTGTAAGTCTCTATGAATTTGAATGTTCCTTTGGATAGTCAAATGTTGATAATTGGTTTATTGGTGCATGCATGTGTGTCAATATAAATTAACTTGTTGCATATGAGAGGCGATAGTGCTATATTAATTTGCATTGGTGCATAGGATCATGTGCTTAAGTTGTCAGAGTGCTGCTGCTCTATATTTGTTTGAGCATACATCATTCATAAGTTGGAATTGAAGCGCATGGCGCCTGGCGGTAAGGGTTGTCCCGCCAGGCGATACTTGTAGAAATAGTAGCATTAGAGGCGCTTGGCGCTTCGAGGCACGTGTCCCCCGCAGGCGATCTGGAAGCGAGTTTCGCATGACAGCTCCAGGGCAGCGCTAGGCGATGATGCAAAGGCATAAGCTTTGTTTGCTTTGGATGTGCGTGATCTACAAAGCTTTGGTGATACCTTGAAGGTCGGCTTGTTAGGTTCCTTGAGTTGTGGCTTAGGATAAGGGTTAAGCACATGACATTCCTTGAGTTGTGGCTCGGAATGGCATCTCTTAAGTTGTGGCTCAGGATGGCGGATGAACACGAGGAACTCTTGAGTTGTGGCTCGGGTTGGCGAGTGTTGCCGGTGTGAATGTGCATGTTGTAGCGTGTATGGCGGGTCCAAATAGATTGCCCTCCTTGGTATGATACCAACAAGTTTGGTAGTCTTGGGACGTTACGAATGTTATTCGTATTGGGAATTCCACCTGGTGTTACAGAGTGTGGTTCGTAGCATGGTTTCTCGCACGTGCTTTACAAGTTGTGGTTGGTAGGTGTGGCAACAAGACATCTTGAGGTACTCATCGAAAGACGTAGAACACGGGTAACATGGTGGTGGCCATGTGATATGGAATCAAAGGATGGAATTCCTTTGGTGTGTTTGTATGTATGTATGTATGTATATATATATATATATATATGATTGTTTAATTGTTAGCTCACCCTATCTACTTGTGTTTTGCGATGATCGTGTACGCGGTACACGGGAGTAGATGATGTTGTAGATGAATCTAGTGAGGCATAGATCCGAAGCGGGGCTAGTATGGGAGAAAAGAGTTTTCTGAGTTTTATGTTTCTAAATAAATTGTAATATTTTATATTACTAGACTTTGATGATTGTAATGAAGCTTATAATTATGGTTTTAAAGTTTATTCTATGATGAATGAATGTTTTAAATTTCCTGCGTTTTGGGAAATTAGAATTATATTAAATGAGGTTTAATATTATTTTATTCTATTTTATTTAAAATTTGTAATATCTGGGCGGGATGTTAATTTCGTATCAGAGTAATGGTTTTCAAAAGATTTTTTAGCCTTGGGGAGTGAGCTTGGTAGGCACACTTCCAATTGATATTACCTAGTGCGGGATGTACAATTGGCTACTGAATTGCAAAAATCATTAGAGGAATGTGTTCTGGGAATTTTGGAGAGAGTGGCACGTGTAACAAAATCTAGGATTTCCCTAGAAATTGATGCACCGCTTGGCGGGATGTAATTTGCCACCAGGTGCACGAGGTTGACTACCAGATTGATTGTTGACTTGATAGGGGCAAATTGGATTGCGGTGTGGAGGCGTATTGAGTAGTGAATCAAACCGTAAGGTGATTTATATAGTGGGATCGGTAGGGTATTGACAAGGGACTTTCAGACTATAAAAATTAAGAGTGGGAAGCCATGGAAGAGGTTTAATTTTAAGTCTTGAGATAAAATTGGACCATATGATGACTGGATTGATATCAGTATTGATTCTAATTGATTATGATGTTAGGTTAATATTAGTGGTAGAAAGCCTATTATTAACTTAAGGTTGTGTAGCTAAGGATTACTAATTACATGATTTTAAATAGGGATTACTTGACGTGGAAATTAGGTTGGTGGGAAGGTACTGTAGGCACTCCTAATGTGCAAAGAAATGAAAATTTCACTAGTTGAGTGTCAATTTTTTGTTTAGCACAAGTGGGTTGCATTCTTAAGGGAAATTGAGGGATATCATATTTTAAGTTGTGAATGATGGTAGATATGGTACTAGGGGATATATTTGTATTTAGACATTTATATAAAAGAATTCAACAACCTAGATGCATGATATTGCAGGACTAAAGTATTGAAACTTAGTTAATAGTGTGAAAAACCAGTAATGTTTGTTACTAGTGTAGCGCCTAGCGGTGTTATTTTACTTGCTAGGGGATAGCTACATTTATAGTGGCTCTAAAAGCATGTGGTGCCTGGTGGTGAGGGTTGTGCAGCCAAGCAACACCTACAGATAGTGGGATCTGAGGCGCTTGGCGTCTAGCGGCACCTGTCCCCTGCAAGGCGGTTTGGAAGCGAGTTTCGCTTGGTGACTCCAGAACAGCGCTAGGCGATAATGTAAAGGCAAGGCTTGTGTTTTACTTGCTTTCGATGTGCGTGGTCTACAAGGCTTTTGTGATATCTCGAAGGTCGGCTTGCTGGTGTTCCTTGAGTTGTGGCTCGGGATAAGGGTTAAGCACGTTGCATTCCTTGAGTTGTGGCTCATAATGGCATCTCTTGAGTTATGGCTCGGGATGACGGATGAACATGAGGAACTCTTGATTTGTGACTAAGGTTGGCAAGTGTTGCTGGTGTGAGTGTGCGAGTTGTGGCTCATACGGATGAGTCTAGATAGATTGCCCTCCTTAATATGTAGCTGACGAGTTTGGTAGTCTTGGGACGTTACAAACTATGTTCGTATTGGGAACTCCACCTGGTGTTACAGAGTATGGTCTGTAGCTAGTTTCCCGCATGTACTCTACAAGTTGTGGCTTATAGGTGTGGCAACAAGACATCTTGAGATATGCGTCTAAAGACATAGACCATGGATGACATGGTGGTGGCCATGTGATATGAAATCAAAGGATAGTGTTCCTTTGATATAAAAGTGCTTAAGATGTATGAATTATATATGTTTTATATACTGTTAGCTCACCCTATCTGCTTGTGTTTGGCGATTATCATGTACGCGGTACATGGGAGCAGATGATGTTGTAGGTGAATTTGGTGAGGCATATAGCTAGAGCGTGGGCTAGTCTAGGAGATATTTTTTTATCAGAGTTTTATTATGTTTTTGAAGAAATTGTTAACTTTTATATTATGTGATAGACTTGGATATTTTGTGTGAATTTTTATAAGCATGGATTTACGATAATTTACAATGAAATAAAGTTTTAAATTTCTCGCGTTTTTGGGAAATGGAATTATAATAAATGATGATTTATTCTTACTTCTTTATTTTATTATTTAAATTCGTAATATCCGATCAGGATGTTACAGAAGATATCATGGTATAACATGTAGGTTGTCTACTAGCAACTTTAATATTCTTAAACTTTGTGTTAAGAATTGTCAAACCGATCCTTTAGTTTTTTTTTTTCGTTTCAATTTGGTCATGATTTTTTAATTGGATTAAATTTGGTCCTGATATTTTTAAAAGTGATTCAATTTGGTTTTTACCGTTAGTTTTTGACAAACAATGCTAAAGTCAGTGTTATACTATGATGCACATATACTTCAAATTGGGTCACGTATTCGTGTATTTGTGTCTGATACTTTAGATATTTAACCAATACTTATAAATAAAATATGTAACTTATAAAACAATAGTACTTTTATAATGACAATAATTTATAACTTTTTATGTTGAAAACGTCATTACATATGATTTTAATCTGGGTTCACACAATAACAATCATATATTTATCATGTTTCAAGAATTATTGTACACTTTTAAATATGTATATATAACATATCGGATACGTGTTGTATCCGATACACATAACGTATCTATCCGTCATAGGTTCTATGTAACTTCATAGTTATGTCACGTGGCACAATCATTGTGACGTGATAGTAGCAGTGTTTTGTGATAGTGCCATGTGGGCATAATCTCGATTTGGTCCCTACATGTAGGTGACCAATATTTTAGTCCAAATTTTGGTAAAAATGAAGCAATATTTTCCTCTTTAAATTGAGACAAAATTTATTTTTTGTATAAATTTTATATGGATATTTTTATGAAAATGGAAATTTTTATTAAATATATATAGAAATATTTTTAAATTAACTTTAAAATCTAAATGAAATATTTGGAACAGGTCACATGGGTTAATTGATATCAAGGTAATACTTAAATCTTAAGAAATTATACTATTCAACTTATTAATTTTAATTTGTTCATGTGGTTTTTGGTTGCATGATTTGTGTTCCGTTTCACATTAGATTTAATAATCACATTCAAACTCTAAGAGACATGATTTTAAATAAATTTATATAGATTTCATCGATACTCAGTGGTATAAATTGGCGCTTAGTGCCAAAGCATTCATAAAGTCATAGTGCTAAATGGTATAAATTGACACTCAGCGGCCTGAAGCTAAAATGCTCCCAGACTTGCACAACAAGGCTAGCGCTCATTGCCAGTCTGCTACCGCTCAACGTTATATCAAACATCAACAAATGCATTTTATGATTTTGAGGGTCCTTGGAGTTGTTCAATTGATAAAATTGGTACTCCTTTTTCAAAGGATTGGTTTACAATAGTTTTAAAATATGAAACTCGTACCAATTTGGTTAATTGCTCAGATTCTAAATTCTCTTAGTCAACATAAAACCAATCCTATCTAGCACAAACATTTTAACATTTAACTATCATCGTAATCATGCAAAATTCATATAAGTAATTTTAAATCAAACTAGATTTATCAAAAAAATTGATTTACCCCCAAATTCATTCTAACAACAACATGAAATCATTAAGTTAATAACAACGCATAAAACAAGCCAAGACCAGCTTCTCTTTCTTGTTACCCAACTTAACTAGCTCTAAAAACATTAAAATGCTTCTAACTACACATGATGCTCTATCTACACAGAAACATCACAAGAATGATCAAGATATACTATTATATCACTAATCACCAGTTACTCTTATAGAAGATTAAATAGACACATGTAGGTGAAAAATGCTCACATGGAACATAAAAAAGTAGACCATAAAAAGGGGTTGAAACTCAACAAACGCGAACAGAGAAACTAATTGCTTAAAATTGAAGAGCTTGCCGCGAGGATCACTCCTACGGTCTTGGATCTTCAATCAGACAAATAGAGGAGAAGAACACTTATAGAGAAGTCAATGAACTCTAGAAAAATGATTTCTAGAGGGATTGTGTGTTTTAAGATGATGAAACTCATTTATAAAACCTCCTATTTATATGAATCCTTTTAAACTACTATCAATTCTAAAATACCATTTTCTAGGTCTTCATAATTTTGTTGTTAACTAGATGATATAATCATTAACTAGATGATATGATTCTTATTATTATTTGATTTTGTTGTTATATAGATAAAATTTCATCTCTAATTTACAAATTAAATCATATATTCTTTTGTCTTCAATCTTCTCAAAATAATTAGTTAACTTGTTTTTTAAATTGAAAACAATAATCAATCAGCAAGATGAGTGTGATCAAGAAAGAAATAAGTAATTGAAGAAAGAAAGAAATAAACTAAGAAGTGAATCGAAGAAATAAAGATGTAAACTAATAAGTGAATTGAAGAGAGAATGAAGTAAACTTGCGAGTGAATTGAAGAAAAAAAATTATTACATAGTTCCATTGACGATAAAAATTATATAGTTGAATGAAAAATAAGAAAAATAGTTTAAACACATTATAATTTTTTTAATAAAAATTGAATTGGTATTTAGAAGTTAATTAAACTATTTATCAATCTTAAATGTTGATGTACTTAATTCACTTCAGTTAAATATAGTGGAGGCAACTTGATGAACCCTAAAACTATTTATCAATCTTAAATGTTGATGTACTTAATTTACTTGAGTTAAATATAATGGAGGCAACTTGATGAAACCTAGATAGAGTTGGTCGTTAACTGGATGAACTTGATGGAATGAACGGAGGAAATTGAAATCTTTTTGCCCTAGAATTGCATTTGATTGAGTGCTGATTGTCCTGCTTCCACACCAAGAACTCTAATTTTTGTTTAATTCTAGACACTTTATTCACATTTAGAAATTGTCTTCACGCTGGGTGAGATATAACTTCTGTTTCACTTCCAATTGCTCTTTCTCATTGGGTGTGTCCTTGTGTTGTTGGTGCCTAAGAAAGATGGTAAATGGCACATGTGTTGTGATTGTAGGGCCATCAACAACATAACCATCAAATTAGGCACCCAATCTTAAGACTTGATGATATGTTATATGTGTTACATGGAGCCAAAATCTTTTCAAAAATATACCTAAAGAGTGGTTACCATCAAATCTGAATTCAAAATGGAGATGAATAGAAAACTGCTTTCAAAACTAAATTTGGTCTTTATGAATGGTTAGTCTTGCCTTTTGGCTTAACCAATGCTCCAAGTAAATTCATTCACTTAATGAATCATGTCTTACAGGATTGTATAGGTAGATTTGTCGTTGTTTATTTTGATGATATTTTAGTTTGTAGCACTAGTCTTAGTTTTCATATAGGTCACCTTAGGGTAGTTCTTTCTCTTCTTAGAACTAATAAATTGTATGCCAACATATATAAGTGTACTTTCTATGTAGATAGTGTTGTCTTCACAAAAAGTGCACTTCTCTTGGTGCATGCCATTTTTCATGCTTCCCTATATGCACTCTAGGTGTAGGAGGTTGATAGTATTGATTGACAATTCTATTATCCTCCTTATAGTGTGAGTTGTGTTAGATTTTTAGAACTTTTCTTAGATTGGGTCCAACTTCTTATCCTTTCTTGCATTTTCTCTTATCTTTTGTTAAGAAGCCTAAGTTCTTCTTCTAGGATAGCAAGATGGGCATCTCTTTCAATTTTCTCTTTTTCTTTCAAAATTGCTTCTTGTTTCCTCCAAATTTTTAGTGATTTTAGTTCTTGGGCTAGTTGAGTTAATATTTTTGGAGCCTTCTCACTAAAATCACAACAAATTTGGTAACAAGGTGCCCTAGACATCTTAAAGATTTTCTATATGTTGTGCACAAATAAATAATTATATTTCAAAAAGAATTCCTTAAGAGACACACTACAAGAAATTCATTGATTACCGATGGATATGTTCCGACGGATAACTATCCTTCGGTAAAGTTTATTTTCCGACAGATGTACCGACGGATATTGATGATTTATTTATCGACGGATATTGATGTGAATTGGGTTTCTTATACCGACGGAAGGATCCGTCGGTAATGTCGTAGGTGTAAGTTACCGACAACGTTTTCATATTTACCGACAGAGAAGATCCTTCGGTAAATTCTCGGCCAAATGAAAAGAAGATTTCACTTTCCCCTCCACCATTTTCAGTTTACCCCTTTCCCCCAAAATCGCGAAAACCTAGTGCCTTAGGTTTTGATCAGAAAATCGTCGTGACCACCGCGTGTGCCGCTCCACCGTGATTCTTTTGTTCATGCCCTGACCTTTTCATGCATTCTCCGGCGCAATCTGCCGCTGTCTCATCTTCTTCGTGCATTTTTCGGCGCGAGCATCCTATAGCGTAGTGTGTGTAGGTCTTGGATGGCGACACGTTCTTCGGCGACATCAATGTTGTAGTGGTAAGTGTCAACTGCCATGATGTTTGTTTAAATTATTTATCCCAAAACTTGTTCTTACTATAATTGATTCTGAAATTGGTAAGGGGAGATGATGTCCGGTTGGGTTTAGTAGTGGCGGGCAGGCGTGAAAGCTACAATATTGTGGGTTGTTTGCAAGAGACGTGAGGCACTAGGTTTGATCAATTTTCCCTTTCTGACTTCACTACATTTCTGAATTGATTGCTTTGTTGGATCCGAATTTGATTGCTTGGTTTTGTTGTGGATTCCATTAAGTTATTAAGTTGATTGATTCATTGTGTGAATGTGTTCATGTTGTTGACATGAGAAGTCAAGGTGGTTTGCTTCTTGAAGATTTGATGAAGATTGAATGAAGCTCTTTTGAACTATCTTGAAGCCATAAACATTGGAATGAAGCCTACATTGATGAAGGAAAGGAGATTTGATGATATCCATGGTGATCAAGGCTGAAACATGTGCTCTCCATGTAGTTACATCATTAAGAAAGTGTACTTGTAGTTTGTAATTCATGTTGTAGACCTTAAAGCATTAATTAGATGTAGTTTGGTCTTTGTTGTGTTTTTAATCTGTTGAATGGTTTTTCAACAGGTTAAAATGTCTCTTTTAGTCTATTGAATGGTTTTTCAACAGGTTAAAAGGTTGGCTGCAGTAGTCTTAAACTGCAACAAATTCAATCAGTTGATTTAGTTTTTAATCGACTGATTTCACTTAAGTCAAGTGAAATCAACCGATTGATTTGAAAATCAACCTGTTGAATTTCGTAACAGTTTGACT
>Ga0214543_1007090_pt1 | contig 19471 bp, 9 predicted proteins | sample CNSS2metaG_FD_160094 | JGI IMG/M metagenome (GOLD analysis project Ga0214543, IMG submission 160094) | Root nodule microbial communities from cowpea collected in UCLA plant growth center, Los Angeles, California, USA - CNSS2 | ecosystem: Host-associated > Plants > Roots > Nodule | place: USA...
TATATATATATATATATTGTTTCGGGTGCAGACATTGGACGTCTATCTTAAACACTTTGATTTGTTTTTCCTTTCTCTTTTTGTCGTCGTTCGGTCTTCCCTTCTTCTCCCACTCGATTGTTCAGATTGGGATACCTGTCAATTATGCTTCAATGCTTAAGTAAATGTGAGTTCGTTCAAGATTAACGATTAATGTTGTGATAAATGCGAAGTAAAATTCCTTGCAAACTTACATTGGGTCCTATTTGATATGGGTCTGGGATTAAGGTTTCCTTAATTGAGACCCAATTGCTTTTCAAACTTGATTACTGACCTATTTTACCCTAATTACAGGTGTCTAATTCTTTTGTTGCGATCGCTCGACCGACTTGGCCGTGCATGTGCAACTTCACCGGCCGTGACATTGTGCCCTAACAATCGGATGAGAAGGACAAGTCATGACCGGTGTTGCCAAGAGCCACAGTGTTCAGTCACGCTTGTAAGCATCTAAGAATGGTCTCAATATGATTTTCAGTTAGTCATTGGCAAAGCAAATGCGGTACGAGCTCAACCGGTCGGCTCTCACGATCTGCGACTGCTTGGTTGTTGAGTTCTTATTATCACTCTGAATAAATTGCCTCATCAACAAGTCACGACTTCAAACCTCAATCGTTGGATCGCTAGACAACTGGCGACGTGGTTGGGGTACATAGTTTGGTGTCGATCGATGTGTGTGAACTTCAAGCGTCGATCGACTATTATGGGGGATAAGACCCTACTATGTGTGTGTGTGTTGTTAATCCAATGAGACAAAATGTTTTATCTTTACGTGTGATTGCTTCAAAATAAGAACTAAAATATTTGGGGGGGGGGGGGGGGGAATAGTTATATATTTTATCTCTAAAGTGCTATTTTTACTATTATTGTATATAAAAATATGGTTTTGTTAAGATTATTATTATTTATTTATAAAATATAAAATAAAAAGAAATGTCAAAGTTAAATGTTACGGTATCGAACAATGCGGAAACACATGATCGTGACATTGGAAATTAAATAGAAGTAGGTAAAAGAGCAAGAGAAATAACACACAAGGATTTACGTGGAAAACCTCTTTTGAATGTAAGAGGAAAAACCACGGGACGATAATGAACAAAGTTTCACTATGAAAAGAAGAGTACAAAGCTCTTGAATATGAACAAGAATCCTCACCAAAGTACTCTCAAGTGTATATTACAAAGTGTGTCTCTCTAAATGTTTCTCTATATTTTTTTCAAGTTATGGAGATGTTATGTATAGGCTTTAAAACTGAACCAGTAAATAAATCATATGAAAAGTCTTCATAAACTGAACTCGTAAATAGGTCATATTAAAAGTCTTCAAGACTTAACTAGTAAATAGGCTATATGAAGAGTTTTAAAACTTAAGCAGAGTAATAATTAATAATTAGTGCTTAAGTAACGTGTGATATTATGAATTAAATGAGAATCACATATTCTAACACTAAATAAAACTAAAATATCTTTAAGCCGAAGAAATACAACATATAAAAAGAAACTAGTTAATAAAACATAAATCTTGATAGAAGCTTCAAAAATCATGGTAAGATAATTCACTTCAAGAAAATTCTTGATTGGAAACCAATTTATAAACCAAAAAATAATTAGTCACTGTAATGATCAATTTAAATACTAATTTACAAAATAAAAAATTAATAATTACTAAAATAGTCACTATTATAAATAAAAAATTATAATTGGTTACTAAATTAGTTACTAATTAATTAGAAACCAATTTAGTAACTAAGCTATTTTGGTAAGCAAAACCTAGGTAGCTAATTTTTAGTAACTAACTTCCTTTGGTAGCCGAAACCATAATAGCTAATATAAACCAATTTAGTAATTATTTTAGTAATAAATATTTTTTAATTTTTTTAAATTAGTATCTAAATTGGTTACTATAGTTACTAATCATTATTAGTACTAAAATTGGTACTATTTGAAAGTTTTCTTGTAGTGATTTATAACCAATACAATTTCTTTATTTCTAAAATTGCTTTTATTTGTAATTATATTTCCAAGTATAAGATGTAAAAAATAATTTTTTCTTCAAATAGTTTTTTTTAAGTATTTTTATATTGAATAAAGACAAAATGATATATTAAAATATATTTATTTTCATTACTTTTTTAGTTATAAATATTCAATAAAAATTTAGATTTTTTAAAATATTTCAAAAATGCAATAAAGAGAGAAAATAAGATTATATATAATTATAATTTTCAAAATAAGTGAATGAGTAGAAAAAAAATCTAATAAAAAGTACTACTTATTTAAACAAATTTTAATTTAAAAGTTCATCTCTATATTGTCCAACTAAAGAATATATATATATATATATATATATATATAAGTTCACCTAAAATTAATATAAAATTTATTTTGTTTACAACCGGATAGGTATTGATATTAAAATAAATTTTTAGTTAAAAATTTAAGATTATATAATTTGTATTTGTTTATTTATATGGAGCAAATGATATTTAAATTGATACGATGAATTTTATCTAACTTTTATTTCTTTTAAAGATAAATAAATACACAAATTATATGAATTTATATACTATAATTAACTATACTATGCTAAATTAATTAGTAAAACAAAAATGGTAACCGAGTCATTATAATTTAGGTATTAAGCAATAATCAAAGCACATAAATATAAAATATGTATTTTATGGTCCTTCTACATGCACTCTTTTATACTCACATATAACATACAATCATTGCAAGCATATAGATCATAAATAAACACAGAAAATACTAGCAATTTTAAAATAACTATGTAGCTTTTTAGTCTTACAATTAACATCAGTCACCAAGCAACTAGCACAAACATATATTGGTAACCATAGGCACGACCTCTAAAGGACTAGTGTATTGACTAGTGTTATGAGATTCTACACCTACCTATGCTTAACCACTTTTACCTCTCAGAAGCTATAACTATAATATGTTTGAGCCTCTCTCTATCCATAGAGAATGGCAAGGTAAATTAAGTATCTCTCCTGAGTTCGACTATTATCGATATTTTAGATATGAACTTCCAACGACCCCATAACTAGTTCTTGTCATCTATATGGCTTTAATTATTAATAGAGTTAGGATGATCTCACCTCTACATCTATTGTTAATACACTCCACACTGAATCAATTCATGGTAGAATTACCTACCTCGAAATAACTACCTTATCATTACAGCCATATACATCTTAATTTATAATAACATTACCAAGATAGAAAGCACAATCACAAGAAAAAAAAATATAGCAAAACACAATATATCACACATAGTGACATAGCTCATTCATCATATTCTCATAAAATCTTAAATTATCACACCATGTCATACTTATGTAATTTATCTTAATTCAAACTCATCTCATAACATAATTCACCTGTTTTTTTATTTTAAAATATATGTCAATAATTCATCATTCATTTTCTATTACCTTTTCATAATATTTAATTACCATGTTTCCATTAAATACATCCAAAGTACCATATATGCATTTCTCTACCCACATACCTCTAATTAAAGATACCAACGATCAAAGTGAAGAATCATATATCAAGAATCATCTTTCAAAACTTTAGCTTAATCAAACGGTTAATGAAGTGGTAATCGAAATTTTTTTGAGACAACTCAGGACCCAAAACAAGGTGGTGCACGTGCCAACAAGTCAAGGGTGCCCAACACTGCACCAAAAGCTAAAAATTCCTCTATATGTTTTGATTAATCAACCGACTCTTATTGAGCTATTCTCCACTTAATAAACTTTATAAAATGATAATATTACTATATCTTAGCTCAAGAAGTACTAATTTAAATCAATCAAAGATCTCATAGAAAAGCTTCCATCAGCAAACAACCCAAGGTTCTACAAGGAAAGCATACATTCTTTGATACAAATTGAAACAAACTCACTTATCTTTAAATAATTCCTACAACACTAAACAAATTACACATTTATCACTGCAAATTCAACACCAAGCCATTTCATCGCAACAAATCAATTCATAAATAAACTTCATTCATTCAAAGTTTCAACCAATAACACAATCAATTTAGCCAAACGCAACATACAAAGTTTCAACCAATAAATTCAATCATTTATTTCAAACATGTATAAATGCCATTCTAAAGCATACCCATCCACTAAATTCATCATCAATCATCATTCATTAAGCTTGAATAAGAATTAAATTTAAAAGTAACTTCCCTTTCCTAAATAGACGCTCTTAGACCCAACATGTGTTCTCCACAAACTCTACCTTACACAAGTTACTCTACCTATACATACAAAACACTTATCAATGATCAATACACATTCTAATAACCCTAATTGAAGAAAGATTCATCTTGAGCCCTTAAACGCTCTATGCAAGCCTAAAATACCTTACGTTTAACAAATTTCTTAAAAGACTACAAAGAAGGGAAAAATAAACTTATCCTGTTCAAGATTATGATCAAGTAGGATTGTAGATCTCGAGATAAAAAATAATTAGTCACTACAGTGACCAGTTTAGATACTAATTTATAAACTAAAAATTATTGGTAACTAAAATGGTTTCTAAATTGGTTACTATAATGAGTTGGTCTCTAAATTGGTCACTAACATTAGTTACCAAAAAAAATGGTCTCTAAATTTGTATCTAAATTGGTCATTAATTGGAAAATTTAGAGACCAATTTTTTGTTTTTTTGTGTCTAAAATTTTGGTAGCTAATATTAGTGACTAATTTAGACCCCATTTAACTATAGTGACCAATTTAAATATTAATTTAAAAACTATTTTAGTTACCAATAATTCTTTTGTTTGTTAATCGGTATCTAAATTGACTATTATAGTAACTAATTATTTTTTATCTCTAAAATTAGTCATTAATAAAAGATTTTTTCGTAATGACTACTCTTTTAATAATTTCTAGGTTAACTTACAATTATCGATTTCCAAATTACAATATATAAAACAACATTCATTAATTTAACATAATGATTAAATTAATTCACTACTTGTGTCGAGAAAAAAAATAATGAAAGATGCTATTTTTAAAAAAATTATAACTAAATCTATAACGATATATAAAAAGATACCATCTTTTGTATCAATATTTTGATATTCCCATTTTATCCTAAATTATTATTTTTAAAATTAATTATTTTATAAATAATTTATTTTTAACCGTTATTTTGAAATCTTTTTGTCTTTAATCGTTAGTTCAAAATTTATTTTGTGTACATATTTTATTTTTCAAATTTTACATTTAAAACTATTTTAATAATTAGTAATATATTTCTTATTCATTTTAGCTCAAATCTATGAAAATTAAAAAAATACGAACACATAGGTATGATAGCGCCTGTGTATTCGCTAGTAGATAATAAAAATGATAAATTAAAATTTTTTAATTTTAAAATTCAATTATTCTGTTTTATTCACTAAAAAATCATTATTCACATCTTTTTAATATTTATCCCCATTCATACATATGGTAAAAGAACGTAGAAGATGTATGATATCAATTTCTTTCTAATATATTAATTCATAATAGAATGGAACATACTTTGATAACTTTCCATAAAAGAAAAAAAGTTTCCAGAAAAACAAACTAAAATGTTTTTAAAATAAAGAAAAAGTATATATATATATATATTATAATGAATAATGTGTTTGAATAACATAACTGTAGGTTTTCTTTGGTCGGATTGAAAATAGAAACGCTCCCTTTTCTCATAATGTATATAAATTAATAATTATTTTTAATATTTTTTCTTTTCCTTTTTAAATAAACTAATCTATGAAAGTTGTCACTTTGTGTTTTGTTTGGTTTGTAATTTTGCAGTGGATTTTGAATGCAACTTTGTTTGTTTCCTTTTTCAACTTTAATAATTTTGTTGCTGATTCTACGTTGTGCTGTCACGTGTTGTACCGACATGACCCAAACACGGTTTCAAACGCCAATCTAAACTAAAAACATGTCAAAGTCAATTCATCCATTATAAGTTATTTTTCTTAGTTTTTTAGGTAAAAAATATTTAATTTTTCTATATATTTAAAATTCAGTTTTAGTTAGTCATTTTGATTTTCAAAAATGATAATATGTTGTCAATTTAATTTATGAATAAACAAAAAAAAAAAGAAGCCTCTCAATATATCAAAAAAGAAATAATTAACTTTTGTAACAATATTTATCATTAAACTTAAGTATCAATTAGATACTAAAATATGTTCTCTAAGGATTAATTTAATATTTATAAAGTTTAGGAACCAATTCATATTTATTTACATATTTAAAAGATGATTTTTTTTTTTATGTTCAGAATAGCTAATTTGTATTAGTTTACATTTTTAATGATAAACACAACTTTTTTCTTTTTATTTCTGAAACGCGTCACATTTTTCAACCTAAACACTTTTAAAATATTATTTTCTTCTATTAACTACTATGTTAAAACATTTAAAATATCAAAGTGATATATTTAAAAATTATAAAAACTATATAAAAAAGGACAAAATTTAGAAAAAAATTAATTTACATTTTGAATAAATTTTAATAAACCTAATTTTATTCTCTAGAAAAAAAAATCATATGTTTTTATGTATTTGCAACAAATAAAAAGTAGTTATATATATAAGTCGACAAAATATCTACTAGCACATAACCCTCTAGTACCATATATATCAACAAAACACATACCACCACAAATCCCCAATCTTGAACACATGAAGAAAATGAATGTCAAAGAGGTTATCTACATTGTATCCATATTGTCTTTAAATTCTATAAATTTTCTTTGTCATAATTAAATAATTAAAAGTTTTATTTTATAATTTTTCAATTCTACTTTATAATAAAAGCATATATCTAAATAAACTAAATATTCGGTGAAGAGGGTGATAAGGTATTTATTTGGTAATAATCATCATTTAATAATGAATAAGTTTATTGATTATATGAGAGATTATTATCTATTTTGAAGAATCCTATATTTCCTTTAAAAAGAATATTATTTGTAGAAAAAAGGCTCTTAAAAGAGGTTGATAAAATAAATACATATCAACACAATATCTAAATAGGTTAAAATCACAGATATACATGGAAGGATTTATTTATTGTAATGACCCTTATATATTTGTTGACAAGTTTAATCAAGGTGTTATCTAGTTTAAAGGCTTTCCAAGGTGAGTTATGAAAAATTAATTACGAGCTTAATACTAATAAAAGTATTTTGGGACAATTTTTCAAAGGATTTGTGTGTTTTGATAAATTGCAAATTTCAATAAACCAAAACCAACTCAACTTTTTTGTTTGATTTTTTTAAATGTTTGAACTAAACTCCCTTTAAACTTGTTTATACACAAGTTAAGTAACAAATTTAATTTTTGAATCCATTACCCAATTAATGTCGTAACATTTTATTAAAAAGTTATATAAGTTTAATTAGTGGATGATACTTACTTTCCTTCAGATATTTCAGTTTTTTGATATCCATTTTTTAAAAGGTATCAATAAAGTCCTAACTTTTAAAAGAGTGTCTAAATTAAATCATTTTCAGACAAAATTTATTAACACCGTTAACTTTTTTCATGACTTTTACCTATAAATTTTAATATAAATATCCATACTTAATTTTGTAAGTCATTTAAATATCAATACTATTAACGACGTTAATAATTTTTTTTAAAGAGACCTAATTGAGACATCTTTTCAAAAGTTGAAACTCAATTAACATATTTTTAAAAACGAATACCAAATTGACACATCTAAACAAAAGTGAGTACCATTCAACTAATTAAACCACATAATATATATATATATATATATATATATATATATATATATATATATATAATTATTAAAATCAGGTAAACAGGCTGCACTAGAAACTAAGAAAGAGCTCAAGGCCCAAAAAGAAAAATGACAAAACTGAAGAAAATGTATTGTCAGTATCTTCTTGCACCTCTATTATTCTCTTCAAGCATATAAAAATATTTTATCCTATTTTGTCTTTTTGAAATGTATAATCTATTCTTTTTTTGGACTGTGTTGTGCATTCCGAAGTCAAAAACAATTTTTAAATTGCATAATTTAAAAGTTATTTTTATGCAATCCAATAATTTCTTTAAAGAAAAAAATAACTTTCAAATTATATAATTTAAAAGTTAATTTAGTTTTTGGATACACAATTTGAAAGTTATTTTTAATATCTGAATGTAAAATCTAAATAGAATAAAAAAAATTATAAAAGTGCTGGAAGAAAGTTACGGAATGCAAGAAGAAAGCGTCTTTCTTTCTACCGTAATTTTAACTCTGATTTAATGTTCGGTTATAACAAAATATTTAATAAAATATTTTAAAATAAATTCAAATATTCAAATCTAAATAATTTCATAAACACAAACTAATCTAATAATGACGGGTTGAGTTTACAATAAAATGACACATTTTAAATATGTAGATTTTATTTATTATAAGTCAACTTGATCAGTCAAGACCTCAAGAAAATGTATGTTAAAAAATTTTGTTTTGAAAATTGTAGTTTAGAAATTTTGCTCCGCAAATTCTTTTCTAAGAGTTTCAAAAAACCATTTTCTGATCTTCTGGAGAGTGAATTGATAATGAGGAGGTGCACAAATAAATTATGGCGGTGCAGGAAGTAAAAGCCTTAGAGATGAAAGTCAATGACCCATTTCTTCTTTTTGCATTCCATACAGTGCTGTAGAATAATAAAATTGTTAAATATGTTTTTATCCTTCAAGTTTCAGTAAATTTTATAATTAGTCATTTTTTAAAATTTTATATTAATTTAGTCATTTATTTTTAAAAATATGTGAATTTAGTTATTTTTATCAAATTTTGTTAACTTTATTTAATATTGTAAACGCATTTTATGATAATATTTGAGTTAATATTAAAGTTAAAATGTGTCAAATTGTGTAAACAATTCAAATACTATCATGAAATGCGCTTGAAATGTCATATCAACTTAATAAAATTTGATTAAAATGACTAAATTCACGTATTTTTAAAGATAAAGAACTAAATTTGTTAAAAATTTTAAAGAGATACTAATTTCAAATTTTATTTAAACTTGAGTGAAAAAAAATATATTTGACAAAAATATATTTAACGCAAAACATGTTCAAAAGCTTTAGAGTTGTTAATTGTTTAATTTGGAAACATGTTTTAAATTGCATAGTTTAAATATATTTTCGAATTGCGAAATACATTCCATGTTATGAATTACATAATCCAAAAAATTTTAAAACCTGTAAAGATGTTATGAATTTTTAATTGTAATCTACAAATATATTTTGGATTGAACAAATTAGAATAATTTTTAAAAAAGTTATATACATTTAAACTTTAAATGATATATTATTGTAAAATAAATTTCTATCAAACCTCAAATCAATGTCATTTTCCTTCAGCAAATTCTTATGTAAGTTAGTTATAATTCACTCATGACAAACTGATAGATTGGATTAAAGTTTGCAAACTTTATTTATAATAACCTTGAATATTGATTCTTTATCAGTTATATTTTAACAAGGTCTTCAATGGTCACTGGTGAGCACACAGATCTATTGCTGATACATTGAGATGATATGATTGAATGCACAGTTTGTGTAAGATGATAACCATCCCAATACACATATCTGCTACGATCCTGGCATGGTGCTGAAAGTGGGATGCATCCTTCAGTTCCATTTCCCCAACTTCTGCAACATGGATTGCTTGCATCAGATAGACCTACAAATATATACACATAACTATTAAACTCATTTTCCATCATATTATATGTACATTTTTTTTTCTCTAACTACATCGTAAAAATCTACTCATGTTTATTCTTTTGCTTATATTTGATGTACAAGTAACATATATTACATACACAAACTTACTTATCTTATAATGATTAGAAGAGTTTATATCTACTTATTCCTAAAGTCTTTAGAAAAAGTTCTCATATGATCTCGGGTTATCTAGAACTGAAGTAGAAAAGAACCCAAAATCAAAAGTTACATCTTTTTACTTCGTTTTAATATATTTTGGTTCTGAAATCAAAGCAGAATATTGAAAATAATCGGAGTCAAAAATTCTTATTGCACTGATATAACGAGGAGTTACTGTACAGGAAATGTTATTCTGGTTCGGAGATTTTACCATATTTGGATGGATTTCTGATTGCATCATATTCAATGGAATTGGAACGAATAAGAACAAAGTTGGAGGCTGGAAGAGTGGATGTGAGATTTTTGATTAGTGGTGGAAGCCTCTGATTGAAGCATGTCACCATTTGATTTAATTCCTCAACACAGGGACCTGCATGTGGATACACCCTTGAGATTCTTGGCATGCACCCCACAGGTCTAATTTCAGATATCATTATGTTCCTACCTCCCAACTCGTATACTCTCTGTTCATCATACAAGTCACAAATCAGATTGTTATCTACAAAGTATAAATATATCGAAAATCTCACGTCGATTAAAAATAAGAATAAATAATAGAATAATAATACTATGATTTTCATTTTTTTACTCTCATTTTTTACTCTTAATTAGTGTAGGTCATTGATTAATATATCACTATATTTCTTTTAAAAGAATCAATGACTTATACTAAATCACGTCAAGGGATAAAGGAGTAAAATATATGAATCATACTATAATTTTCTTAAATTATAATATATAAGTCGATATAAATAAATATAGAATTTCAAATGTAAATTTCTAAGTCACCTTTCATTAGTGTGTATGTAAAATTAATAGTAGATGAAATATAGTGTACCTTAACTTGGTCAGATATTGTTGTAATGAGGAGTTCAGCAAAGGATATAGATTGGTAAGTTTTGGTTCCAAGGTAATTACTGATGTAGTCATTGGTTCCGATGATGAATACATATATAGAATTTGATAAATGTTCACTTAATTCAATTGAGTTAATCATTACTGGTAAATCATTCTCAACTGTGTTTTGAAATAAATTCACTTGATCCCTCAAATTCAGACATCTTCCCTGCAAAATTTAGATAACAATTTTGTTATGCAAAATAAAGAAAAGCGATAAATGTTATTTAAAACCAAATTAATAATTAATTATAGCATAATATCAAGTGTTTAAAAAATATGAAGTAATTATATATTCTATCAAAATTCTGTTTCATATAGCAAAATTAGTTAAAATTACTTCGACTAGAATTTTAAATTTGAATTAATTTTTTTTAACCGAAATTTATCTATGATTCTATCAAACTGAAGTCTTAACATGACTAGAAAAAAAAATCAAATACTATGTTAAATGAAATGAAATTAATAAACACTACAAAAAAAAAATACCATAAAAAAATCTATTAGTAAAATAACATTTACCAATAGATTTTATTCATAAAAAGAAATTATTGGTAAAATAAAATTGACTGATGGTTTTAGCAGATGAATTTTAGGATTTTAATTACTTACTAATATTTTCATTAATAAAATCCATCGATAATTAAATTTTTTATTATCGACATATATTTTTGTCATTAAAATAGGTGTCAAAATTTTCGCTTTAGCTTTGATCATGTCATGAAAATTTTATCGTGACATATATTTTTGTCATTAAAATAGTGCCAAAGTTTTCACTTTAACTTTGATCATGTCATGAAAAATTCATCGTGACATATATTTTTGTCATTAAAATAGGTGTCAAAGTTTTTGCTTTAACTTTGATTATGTCGTGAAAGATTCATCGGTAATTAAAATTTTCAAAATTTATTTGTAAATCTCTCGGTAATTGTATTTTTTAAATTATATTGATAATTCTTTTAGTAAATCTATTGATGAAATGAGCACTAATTTTCTCAACAACTTTGACGAAATATTTGATATAATTAAATGGAGATGAGTTAGAAAAAGAAAAAAAAAGAAAAAGAGAAGGACAAGAAAGAGGAAGAAAAGGACCGGGAGAAGGAAAACAAAAGGCGACAATGATAGTGATAACAATGACAACAATGGAGAAAGAGGAGGAGAAGGAGAAAGAGGACAAGTAACGATGATGGTGGCGACAATGGCAATAACAACGAAGAAGAATGAAGAAGAAGATAAAATCATGTTAATTGACAATTTTTTTTCTGTAATTACTAATGAAAATTTTTGTCGATAATTACCAACAAATTTTACTAATAGAAAAAACTCGTTGATAATTATTGATAGATTTAAGTTGTTAATAGTTTCCAATAAATAATTACCAACATACTTTTTGTCGTTGGGAATTACCAACAAATTTTCGTATCGATGAGTAGAATTTATCATTAGACCATCAATAATTTTACTTTACCAATGAATTTTTTATTGTCGATAGTTATTGGTGATTTTGTTTTACCGACAAATTTTTGTTATTATCGATGAATTTTGTCTATTGAAAATTTGTTATGGTTTAGTGAAAAAATTGGCTTAATTACCTTTTTTCATAATATTTGTGATAATTTGTTTAATTTTTTCTATAACTTTTTTTAGATTCAATGATCCTAATATTTATTGAAAAAATTAATAAAGTATTTTCTATTAAATCAACATTAACTTCCTAAGAAGATGACGATTTGACATCTACTAAGTAATTTTTTTTGTTTTTCTTCATCAATCATCTGTGTTCGCGTTCCCATTCTTCATTTATGTTCAAGGTTTAATTTTTTTTTTTCCTAAAATCATTGTCTTTATGCGAAAGACACTCCAATTTATTCTCTTTTCCAAACAAGAAAAAAAAAATTATACAAATGACTTCTTGTTGGAAAGAGAAGAAGTAAAAGGAGAAAATAAAAACAGAAAAGAAAGAGAACGCAAACAAAGAAAAAGAAAAAGAAAGAGGACTTAGTAGATGCCACATTATCAACACCTTCTAAAAACATTAATGCTAATTTAACCATTAACTCCTTTTAATAAATATTTGGACTATGATGAGTTTAAAAAGTTTAGGAAAAACATTAAGAATTCCTAGACTAAAAGAATAATTAAATAATAATGAAATAGTCTTACTATATACAATTGAATATATATATATATATATTCACAACTTTCAATACATATCTAAACAATACATCTTCTCTTTTGATAACTTTGTAGTTTTTTCTTTTTAAAAAAGCAAAGTTAGGTAGAAACTTTTGTTAACACTTTCAATACATGTAAAAAGAAAGTTTCTTTTGATAAATTGGGATAAACAAGTGTAAATCGAAAAAATTGGCTGCATTCCCAATCTGGATAGCACCATTTTAATGCCATTAATGTTTCCTACTATTTTCATTTTTGAATTCAGATGTAATGTTATGAAAAATAAGTACAAAATAAAGAAGCTCATATATTTCAAAATATAAAAGGTTTTGGGACAACTCACCATGTTCTATTTAAAATAGTGAAAGAAATAAAAAATACGTTGGAAGTTTAACATTGACTAGAGATAAAACAATTTTATAGTATATAAGTGAGGTGCAGACCTTACCTTACAAACCAATGAAATTTGTGGGATCATGCAAACTTCACCGATTTTGTAGAAATGAATCAGACTTAAAATTCACCGTCTTTTGTTCGTATAATTTTATGTTAAGTCATTCTTCTTTACTTTTTATTAGTTTATTTTTCCCGTTAAGGGTAAAGTATTAGAAAGTCTTCATTTTTTCCGTTAAAAAGATTTCGTATTCCTTGGAGTGTTTTGAAAATAGTTCAAAACCCCACAGAAAAAACGCAAACAGCAAATAACATGAACAAGAAAGAAAAAATTATGTGTAAAAATACAGAAATTAAGAAAAAAATATTAAATAATTTGGGCACAAGTATATATATACTTACAAAATTGGCTCCAGTCTCTGGCAGAATTCCACAAGAAGCAGATGCATAATTGATTCCAGTTAAGGACCTTGAACTTCCCACACTAATGTATGGAGGAGGATATGGCAACCCAAGATATTCAGCTGTTCATATCCAAACAAAATAATTTTATAATTTTCTTACTTAAATTTTGTAAATAAAATCTTACAAATTTGACCTAATAAAATCGATGTTGTGAAGATAGAAGAAATAATTAACTAAAAATAAAAATAAAATGAGATTGATAAAATAATACCAAAATAATCGGCAATAGTTTTTCCATTTGTGAATCTTCCGGTGGAAGCTAGGGCGAAATCAATCCCATAAGGGAAGAAATTGGCTCTGGCAAGAGTTGGAAGCAAATTGTTGTTTCCATTGTCGATGGAAGAGTCCCCAAACAAGTACAATGCAGGTACAAGAGGGTTGCCCCAAATGGGTGACACAAAAAAAACCATACACACAAAAATCATCACTTCCTCCATTGCTCAGCAAAACCAGAAACCTATTAAGAAATTCTGCACTTTAAATAAACATGGGAAAAGAGACACACTCACACACACCATATGCATGACAAGGGGTTCTTGACTTCTTATGCTTTTCAACACAAATTCTGGATCCAAAAAATGAAAAAAGTTAAAGCAAGTTCTGTTTGAGCAATTAACACGCAAAATCTACAAATAAAACGTGAATCAATTGTGGTTAACGCATGTGTTAACATACATACAGACAACACAATTTAATGACTGAGAATGCGCGTATATGTATATTTATTTACATACGTGTCCATCATTAGTTTTTCACAGGTTTTAGATTTATATTCTGAAACGACGTATTTCTTAAGTTATCATTTACTTTTTATATGAAAACATAAAGTTTATCTAAACATAACAAGTAATAAAATCAATTTATAGTATATAAGTAAATTTAAATATTATTTGATAGGTTAATTTTATTGGATTGCGTTTTAAGTCTATCTCTCTTAACATAATTAGGCTTAAAGAAATTTAATGTTTATTAATTTTATTTTATTTATTGAAGTAGACTTAAATCTATTTCTTCAAAAGACTCAAATTTGAGCATGATACAATCCAAATACATTATTAAGTTACGTTTTGTATATTCATAGCCATTTTACAAAACTATTATTACCATATTATCATTTATAAGTTTGAATAATTTTTATTTTATAAATCAAGTTTATAAGAAAAAAATATCTTTAAATATATTTTATAATATAATATTAGAGTTTATTTTATCATATATATTAAAATTATTGTATTATTTATATTAGATTATTGTTAAATTATTTGTAAATATTTAATCTCATATACGAATGTAAAATGTATGCATCTTAAAAAATATATATATTAAAGATTTAACATTATTTAAACGCAAAAATTAAGTTATAATATAATCTATGATGCACCGATATTTCAAATTTAGGTCACGTATTCGTGTTTGATACTTTATTGATACTTACTAATGAAGTATCTAATTCATCAAGTCGTAGTATACTACAAAAAAAATCTTTAAATAATAACCAATTTGAGTGACAAAAATAATTAGTCACTATATAGTGACCAATTTAGGTACCAATTTAAAAACTAAAATTATTGTCAGCTAAAATAATTCCAAAAAAGTATAATTGGTCTATAAATTGACAATTAAATTTTTTTTTTATTATGAGTTAGTTTCTAATTTGGTCACTAACATTAATTACTAAGGTTTTGACTACCAAAATTATTAGTTTCTAAATTGGTTATTAATATTAGTCATCAAGGTTTTGGCTACCAAAATAATTAGTCTCTAAATAGAAAATTGATCTCTAACATATTTTTTATTATTAAAATTGATTATTTTTTAAGAGTTTTCTTGTAGTGGTACTTTTATAATGACAATAATTTATATTTTTTAGGTTGACAGTTTTAGTGCATATAGTTTTAATTTGGATTCATACAATAACAATTATATATTTATTATGTTTTTAATAATTATTATACACTTTTCAATATTTATATATCATGTATCCATCACGTGTCGTATCCTATTATTTTAAACAATAAATATATCGGATACGTGTTGTATCCGATACACGTATCTGTGTATCATAATTTATAACTAAATCAATTCTCATGTTATAAGTTTGTTTTAAAAATTAAAGTTAATCTTAGATAGTAATAATATCATTATAAAAGTATAAAAATATACTCCAAGATCACCTTCCTTGGTGAAAAGGTTAAGGCCCGTAGCTATGAGATTTTGAAGAGAAAAACTTCTTATTTTTGGGTTTTCTATGATCTACAGGGGCTGTATTTGTAAAGAGTCCATTTATAATAAGATTTTAAAGTTACTAAAGATATTTCTTACGAAAATATAAAAAATAAATATTAAATGTAACATTGATGTGTATTTATATTTATAGATTTTCAAAACCTTTAAATACGAGATTTAATTACTAAACATATATTTAATTATAAATGAGTATTTTAGTACCGTATACTTATTAATTTAAGAGTAACTAACAATCTATATAGAAATCGGAAAGCCTCATAAACCTTTAGATCCACATCACCGTATCAAATCCTCTAGTCTTTTTTTTTTTTTCATTATAAAATTTTTTTTTTTTTTTTTTTTTTTTCTTTTTGTATGATAAATATTGAAAGCATTTTATATTTCAAAGACATTAAAATTTTTATTCATTTTCTTTTTCTCTCCACTTTGAAATATATATATATTTTTTCGGGTGAATACATTCACTTGGTGGATTGATAATTAAAATAATTATCGCAAATTTTAAAGATTCATTTGAGGGATGATGATTTGCTAATCGAATAGTCAGAATTTTGCCTATATTTTGTTTCCATACACCCACATAAAAAAGATTAATTAAGATAAATAAAAATACATAATTAATAACATTTAAAACAAAAACTCAGTCATCAAAACTAATTTATACTATAGGAGATAGTAATTTTCATCCTTTAGCTCATCTTTCGTGAATTCCATGCTTCCACGCCCTCCGTGACATATATAGTTTTGGTATCATAGTTTTTATCTCATTACTACTGTTCTATTTTAAATAAAAAATATGAATATAACATTTATATAAATAATAAATTTGGTCTCAAATCTAAAACAGAGACAATATTGTTTTATTTAAAAAAATGATATTAAATTAAATTAAAAAGACATACATGAGCACTAAATCGAAATAAAGAGACACATGTGAGAACTAGGTTGAAATCAAGACAATGATATTTGGCAGTGACATTGACACATGACATTACCTTGTTACGTAGCACTGTTAGTATCACATGCATGTCACACCAAGAACTTGACACGTGACATTTTTTTTTTCAAAATAAAAATTAAAAAGAAAAAAAAACACAAATTGACCATTAATACATTTGCTTAAATAGACCTAACTGAGATATTTTTCAAAAGGCGATACACGATTGAAACGCTTTTAAAAACAAAGACCAGATTGACACATCTCACAAGAGTGAGTACCATTCGACTAATTAAACCTCTTAGAAATGATCACACACTCAATGAACAGTGAATACTCATTTGAAAAAAAAAATGGTACTCATCTTCATTCATATGTGTAGAGTTTGGTATTCGTTTTTAAAAATGTGTCAATTGAATTTTAACTTTTAAAAAAGTGTCTTAATTAGGTTCCTTTTAGAATATATATATATATATATATATATATATATATATATATATATATATATATATATATCTATTAACGACTGTTAACTTTATTCCTAACGTTTATCACTACATTTTAATATAAATATCAATACTTAATTTTGTAATTCATCTTAAATATCAATACTTGTTGACGACGTTAATAACTTTTATTTGGAAAGAACTTAATTAAGACATATTTTTAAAAGTTGGATCAGTTAACATCTTTTTAAAATGGGTACCAAACTCACACATCTCAATGAGAGTGAAAATTGATAACATCTCACTAATTAAACCTAATTTAATTCATAAGGAATATAAAAGTTAAAGTTTGATTGATTTTCTTCGTGCGGTTTTCTGCATCTTATTCCACTGTTACAATTTACATACTGTTCTGAATTTCAAATTAGATTCTCAGTCACAGGTTATATTTTCTTGCAGTTCTGATATTGGATTTTCTACTTCTACATTCACTAGTTTGTTCCCTTACATTCCTGCACTGTTGATTGTAGAATTTAATTTTCAATTCTCAGATTAAATCTGGAATCACGTTTTATACTTTCTTTTCAATACTACACATATCATAACTCACTTGAAATTTCAGAGTAGTTTTCATCACAACACTTCAAATTCCATTCACTGAATCCACATTGCAGTTAGTGCATGCTTACTCAGAATTAATTCTTCATTAGAAATTAACTATGCATCACATTTTCTGGTTAGTTCTTTAGAGGTTATTTCAAATTTCAGATCTGATAATCAATTGTATTTTACAAGAAGTCACTTCTGCATCAGCATCAGTAAGATTCTACGTATTAGTTTTGTTATAGTTTTGCAAATTGAGCCTTTAATTCACAAATCCAGTTGCATTCAGTTCTGAACAGTAATTGTGCATAGCATGTTTCATCTCTGCATCACACTTTATTTTTCAGTTCTGTGCATATGTCATATTATTAGTTTAACCCTGGTTACTTTATGTTAAGTTTAGTTAGGTTTAGTTTGTTATCCGTAGTCTTTATATCTCTGTTTTTGTAAACTCTCTGGATCATCTATCTCAATACAGTTTTCCTGTTTCTGTAATATGTATCAGAAGAGAATTAACTCCCTTTTTCCCTTAGGGTTCCCTCTTTCCGTTCGTTATCTTCCTTTCTTTTTCTTGCCAGTTTTCATGGCTTCCTCTGCCGCATCTAACCCCTCTTCCACCATCCCCATCAAAGAATCCCATCAAGATCCCACCCATCCTCTTTTCTTACATCATTCCGATGGCCCCGACCTTCTTCTCACTTCCTAACCTTTAGACCACACCAACTACGTAACGTGGAGCCGTGCGATGCAGGTCACTTTATCTGTCAAAAATAAATTGCCGCTCATCGACGGAACCCTAGCCGCACCTTCAGACGACGATCCTTCTTTCACTGCTTGGTCAAGGGCAAACAACGTTGTTATCTCCTGTTTATACAACTCAGTTTCGAAAGAGATTGTGACAAGCATCCTCTTCGCCTCCACCGCTCATGAGATCTGGGAGGATCTCCGAACTATCAACTCCGGCGTCAACTTCTGTCTCTACAACAAGGTTCTGATAGTGTGAGTACCTATTATACAAAGCTAAAATCAATTTGGGAAGAGCTTTCTAGATACAAACCCACCTTCAACTGTTCTTGCGGTGGGATGCATCAACTTCACCAACACGCCGCCTTAGAATATGTCATGACTTTCTTGATGGGTTTGCATGATTCCTTCTCCCAAATTCGTGGTCAGATCCTGCTCTCTGATCCTCTGCCATCCATCGGTAACGTTTTCTCCTTAATTTTGCAAGAAGAGTCTCAACGAGAAATTATTGATACTCAATCATCGAATAATTCTGAAAGTTTAGCTTTCTCTGTTAATTCTT
>Ga0214543_1007092_pt1 | contig 19470 bp, 6 predicted proteins | sample CNSS2metaG_FD_160094 | JGI IMG/M metagenome (GOLD analysis project Ga0214543, IMG submission 160094) | Root nodule microbial communities from cowpea collected in UCLA plant growth center, Los Angeles, California, USA - CNSS2 | ecosystem: Host-associated > Plants > Roots > Nodule | place: USA...
ACCTACTTAACGGTGTTAGTTCTCTACTAACGGAAAGGACCTAATTGATACTAATTTACAAAAATGAGGACCTAATTGAGACTAATAAAAATACGAGGACCAAATTGAGATTCTGCAACAAAAACGAAGACCAACGGAGTATTTTAACCTTTAAATTATGACTTGTGCCTACAAAGAAAAATAGTGATGAATAAAAAGTTATAGAAATAACTCTTGGATAAAGTGTATAAGAAGAAGCTCTCATAATATAACCTATTATAAGTATTGTGAAGTTTAGACGAATTCTTTGATTTGAGTGAATCTTCTGCTATCTTACCACTAATCTTTCTATGAACAAAAACTATCCTTAAAATGATGCAAGCGGTATGAATCTCTCATTACACTCACTCCATTTGAAATCTCATTCACATACTTAATCCAATTAAGGCAATCACCACAAATGTGAATGCTTTTAAAATGAGAAAAAAGTACTTTGAAACTGAGGTAAAAAATACATACATTTAACACTCTATTTGATAATAATATATATATATATATATAATTAAAAAATAATTCAAATATAATTAAAATATTATTATTTTAGAGTGTCAAATGTGTTTTCTCACTTTTTTTTATGGTGTTAAACTATCATTACTCTTTAAATTATGTCTAGGAGTAGAGCTAGACAACTAACAAATATTAGCTAAACAACTAAGAAATATTAGGGGTAGCAAAACGGATTGGACAACCATGTGTCAGTGTAGTGTCTTGTGTCATTGTTTTACATTCAATTTGGTTTCTATATTCATTATTTTTGTTCAATTTAATTTTTTTTAAATGGAGCAATTTTACGCTTTCCGAAACCAAATTTAATTTTTATATAAATATTATACTGATACTTTTATTAAAATTTAAATTTTTATTAGATATTTATAATTTAGGATTACAAATAATTTAAAATTAGATCGAAAATTTTAAAAGCGAGGATTACCACCATTGGTTTAAAATTTTAAGAGGTTAAAAATCATATAAAGTATTAAAAATTACATAAACTATTAAATAATAAAATATCATACTACATTATATTAATCGACTGTAAAATAAAATTGTCAAATTTAAATATATATTTTATTTTTGTAAAAATAACTATTTTTAGATTTTATTTTCTTTTTTATCACAATAATAATTACAATAATCTCTTTATTATTGTAAAATGTGTAATTTTTATTTTTATTTACTATTTTATGTGATTTTTAGCCTCTTAAAATTTTAAACTAATGGTGATCCTTAAAATTTTCATTCTAATTTTAAACCAGCCTAAACAAAAAATATTTAATAAAAATGTGATTTCAATAAAATTATCAGTAAAAAGTTTATATAAAAATTAAATTTGGTTTGAATTTGGGATGTGATAAAATTGATAGATTTAAAAAGAAAAAAGATTGTGACTCAATTAAACAAAAATAATGAATATAAAGACCAAATTGAATATAAAATAATGACACGTGACACTACATTAATACATGTCACGAGATTGGCTTGACACATGGATATCTTAAAATTAAAAAAAAAAATCAAAAAAATCACAAACTCACATATAACCTACTGTGTTCACATTCCGTTAACTATTTAAACATCGTAAGAAAAAAAATAATTGAACAAAATTGATGAAAATTAATACCAAATTGAAAAAAAAATATATTATGACGAAAAACAAACTCAACGAAAATAGAGACCAAATTAGTATTTAAGCCTTTTATATATTTATTATACTTTAGTCCAAATAAATTGATTTGATTTTCTTATTTATTTTAATATAATAAAAAATATTGGGATTGGTTTGTGTTTCTATATTTTTAAAAAATTGGTTAAATATGTTTTTGGTCAGTGAAATTTGGAATTAGTCCTTTTTTAAAATGTTTGACCAATTTAGTCCTTCATCTTTCAAAATGTGTGAATTTAGTCTTTTTAACCAAATTTTGTTAAGTTTATATGACATTTCAAACGTATTTCATGATATTATTTAAATTGTTTACACCGTTTGACACATTTTCGCTTCAATGTTAACTCAAATATTATCATGTGTTTAAAATATCAAATAAACTTAACAAAATTTAGTAAGAATGATTAAATTCACACTTTTCTAAAGATGAAAGACTAAATTGATATACACTAAAACTTGAGGGATAAAAGACATATTTAACCCGATTAATAAATAAGTGTCAATAGAGGTTGAATATACCTCAGATGTTGTATGATATCATATAGTATTGTAAGAGAAAAATAATATTAATAGTTATATAGATAAAATAAAATACACAAAATTTACATACGAAAATAATGATTCCTTTTTATATATATTATAAAAAACATGCACATTTTAGAGTTCTTATGTTTGTATTTTTTAAAGCTTTGAAAAATATTTTGATTTTGATTACATATTATTATAAAAATATTAAAAAAAATTCTTGTCGTATATTTAATTAGTCTTTTTATTTGTTTAACATATGGATATGGAGAAATTAAATGGAAAAGTTGTAGGAAAAACAATTATATGTGTCCTATATCTAAAAAGGAAATATTCATAATTGAAACTAATTTTGGAAGAAAAATCTTATATACACTAAATATAAAAATATATATATATATATATATATATATATATATATATATATATATATAATTAGGTCAAAATTTAATATATAAGAAATCATTTCAATTAGCAATAACAAATTTTAATCTATGAATTAAAGGAAGTTATTTTACATTAATTTTTTACTTAAAAAAATAAAACATAAAAATTCCATTAAGATTTTTCATTGACTTATTACACTATATTACAACACTAAACTAGTTGATATTTATAAAATTGTTGTTTAAACATTAAGAAAACATTTCTTATTTAAAGCACATTAAAATTGAAATGTTGCCTTTGAATTGTGTGAACAAATGAAAAAAATAAAAATAAAACGTACCTTTTAGACATAATAAACTAAAAACTTTCTAAGTTTTTTAAAACAAATAATATTCTTGTTTCTCGTAAACTTCCCTCCATTGTTTTCGCACGCTCTTCCCTCAACCCACAAATTACATTTCGTTTCCCTCCCAGCATTTCAGTTTGAGTTTACCATCTTCTCCACTCTGCGTTTCCATCTTCGTCCGTTCGTTCCTGCGTTTACGGTGCGTCTTTCTCTGAGCACTCTTTCCTTCCTTGTTCTTTACTATTCCGTTCTCTTAGTTGTAATTTTTGTGAATTTTGTTTTCTTATTACCCTCCATCACTTACGCTTACTCTTAATTTTGTGTTGCTCTAAGGGGGTTTTCCTGTGTTGGTTAATCTGGTTGAATTTGGCGTTTTTTTTTTCTCCCTAACTCACTGTCACATATTTGGTTATAACATGTTTCTAATTCTACTATCATTTTTTATCTTTAAATAAGGGGTTTGAGAGGTAGAAATAGTTTTGTTATTTTATTCAATGGATTTTGGACATGTGATCGTCCATTGATCATTGATTCATACATATTTTCGATTTAAAAAATGACATTATAATTGTTTAGCGACGTGAGCTGATATGAGATAGCCCATTGATTTATAAGTATTTTGGAATTAAAAAAAGGGAATTATCATTGTTTAGCGAGGTGAGTAGTTGTTGTAAGTAACATCAATTGTCCCTTGACAAAGGTCAAGTGGGTCGGGTTACAATCGAATAAATCGTGGTGTTTGGACTTTACGCTCTTAAGTAAAAAGAGTTGTGCCTGACTAATAGTTATAGCTTTTGGCCTAGTGATAAGCGTTACATCCTAACAATTGGTATCATAGTCAAGGTCACGAATCCGATTCTTAATGGACAATTGTTAAGGGGAAAATTGTTGCAGATTGCACAATTATTCCGTGACGGAAGGCGGGCTTAATGGTAAGCGCTCGATCCTAACAATTGTAGATAACATAATTGGACATAACTTGGGAAGATGGAAATGGTCTATCCACTTGGCCATGTGGATAGTGGTTGGATACCGGTACAAGTTCTAGACTCACTAAACTATTTCATTGTTTTTAATTATATAAAATGGGCTTTCAATTTTGTTATGAAATTTTTTTCTCAACCATTGGAATAAATTATTCATGCATGTATGATCTTTGGGTGAGAGAATAAGAATCGTTTGTTTTAAGTTCAAAATAGGCTAACAAGTTGTCTAACAAATGTCATATGCCGAAGTGATTTAGCTGCACCTTTTGGTTCTGCTAATTTTGTTATCACAATAGTGAGGATTTATTCATATTGTTGAGACATTGTTGAGGTCATTTTCATTCTTAGCTTCCTACCCACCATCCCAGTATTTATCTGGCCTTTTATTTTAATATCTTTAGAACCGGCTTGGAAATGCTCACTCCACTCAAGAACAAATATTGGATCTCGTCAAATTCCGATGCTACATTGTATGTATTATAAGTTGGTGGTTAAAGTATTCAATTCCATGGCCTAAATAAAAACCTGGAGGCTTCACTAAATAAAGCAAAGTTAGGAAAATGTTATGCAGTCACAATTATGATATGAAGAATGAGAGTCAACGGTCAATCCCAATGGCTTGTGAAAGACTAAGAAGGAAATAGATTAAAATGATACCAATTGATAAGTTATTTCCTTAAAGTATTAAAATATATGTTATTCTAGGAATATCCAAATATGTTTGAATGTTTTGTTGTTCACTAGTGGATTGGTAATGATTATGTTGTTTCAATTCAAATTTACAATTTATAATGTCAATGAGGGCCATGACTAAAACCTACAGAAACAAAAGCCAATTGAGTAATATCAATATAAACACACAGCTGGCCAAGGAAGAACAGTAGAAATGTAAATAGGGCAAGAGAGGGGAAACTTGAGAATCTCATAGAAAAATAATCTGCCAACCACTTTTATCAAATTATGAGAATATAAGTTGCAGATACAAATACAATCAACTTTGAAATCAGAATCATGTCTTCTAAATATGATTTACTAGCAATTAGTCATGCACTGCTTTCTAATATTCAAAAATTACACAAAGAAAGTACAAGAGCTTCACCAAGCCAATAATTACAATTCCTAGGTTTTAGCATAAGAACCAAAAGTATTCACGTAAAACGTAGTTATTGGGCAACAAAGAAGTGGTATAATATTGTTTTAGTTTCATTATGACATAGTAATGAAATCTGGTATAATTTACCCTCAGTAAGGACAATAGCAGGTGGTGTTATGATATTCACATAAGTTGCTACATGGTGTTTTCTTCAGTACTGATATACATGGAAAGAGTGATTTAATTTAGTGTAAATCATGGTTGAGTGTTGTATAATTATTTAAATGAATTGAATGAGAGTGAACTTATAACTCAACATCAATTTAGGTTGGTTCAAATAGTTTTGAAAATCTCTGTTAGACTCCTTAATATGTAGTATAATTCTAAACAAGGTCAATATGAATAAATCCTGCATAAAGTTGAACACTACTAATTTTTTGAGTTGTCCATTCTTTCCATCAGTTATATGTTTAATTTATACATCAATGATGACTCTTCAGATTTTGGTATGATTTGATGGTGAGAGATTCTTATAACTTGGCTTACAGCTTATTACGTCAAGTCCTAGTGGAATTTATTACAATACTACTCTGATGTATATATTATTAGCTAGATGTGAATTTTGAACTCATTTGTTGATCAATTTCTTGTTATTGATAATTTCTTTATCTATGCCTACTCCCTGCAGGTGTGATACTATATCCTTGCAAATAACCTTTATTCCTCACCAAGAAATAGCTAAAGTGGAACTGGAACCAGCCAAAGTTGCCTTCTTTATATCTTGGCTAAGGTAAAAGAAGTGTATGCTTGGTCATTTATGATATTTCCTGGTTTACATATTATTTTCTAACTTTCTTCTCCCTAGAATTTGTAGTAGGAAAGTGTAATGCTGTATAAATGCCATCCAGAATTGCCTCAGCAGTGAGCAAAAAACTGTAACCATGGTTTTGTTTGTTCACCAAACCAACAGTTAGTCCCACCATTAGAAAATGTTGAAGTTCATCACATAGAAGAGATTATATAGGTTTAGTTAGTTATAGTTATATAAATGTACAATAAAATATCCTCTGTTCCATTTCCTCTTGTATAGCAATTCAGAACAGGTTCCTCAGGCTAGTCTCGGTTGAAACACTCTTGCCATTCTTGTGCCTTCCTTCAATTCTGCAATTTAGAAAAATATTTAATTAGTTTTCATATTGTGACTATTTTTAGTTTTTTGTTTGCTATTTTTCTTCAATTTGTTTCTAAAATAATGAAATTTCTCCGGTTAATTTAAAACAAGAGGCAAAAAAAGTGAAGGTGACATAATTGCCCTGATGGTCCACCTAAAAAAAACAGACCTGATGTTCATAAGCAATAAATTTGAAAACGAAAAGAGCTTTAGTGAAAATCTACTACACATTGCATAAATACAAATTTTTCTTCCAAGATTTTACTTTTTATTTTCATTGTGGCTGTTTCTTACCCCTTCCACTTTTATTTATGATCATGGCCTAAAAAACTCAAATTAATCCATTTTGCTGCTGCTTTTCCACCATCCATTTTTATATTATGCCTCAAAAAATGTATACTAGGTATAGACAGTACGTATTAAAGATTGAGTAGAGGAATGTATAGTAGTTATAAACAAGACTTATTGAAGATTAAGTACTGAAATGAGTCAATTTGCTTGTTTATTTTCTTACCCAAAAATAAATTATTGAATAACTTACACTATATAACACAATTCTATTATTTATTATATAAGGGGCATGGACAAAGAATGGATTTGTAACACCCAGTTAAATAAATACTTTAATTAAATGACATGTCAGACAGATAAAGATAAGAGGCGAGTCATAGAATATCAACATGACTCCTTACAATATCCAAAGCCACTCCAAGGAATCTGAGGCACACCAAGATGCCAATACCGGACAAAATACAAGAACTTGACAGTAGTTAATAATGTACTAAAAGACAAAATAGTACATGAACCTTAGTCCTATGAGAAAGCCTAAAACAGAAGAATCCAACCCAGGTAGGCTACGCAGCGGAACCTCCATCACCTTGTTGTCCACAGGTGTCTCTCACATATGCTCCCATTAATAAATTGATGATCATCGCAAAAAGAGAAAACCACACATACATAACATACAACAAACAAACAGAAAGGTAAGCTAGAGTCGAAAGATGGTTTATCATGCAATTACATACAATTTCATAGTGTGAGATACATATATCAACCAAACATGTTATGACTTTTCAATCAATACACTAAGACTCAGACATGACTCATCCGGATACATATAATTAGTCGAATTCAGTGGATGTTTGCACTTGTGGTGGATTTCCCTGCTCTACCGAGCTATGTGTTACAATGTCTCAACCCCCATACACAAGGTTAGCCCTTAATGGGTTTCAGGCCTCTTGCTACTCTCACCACAAGAGTCAGTTCTCTCTGTGAGACTAACTGACTCCTTAGAGTGTTAGGATGCAACCTTACCTTGAATCCTTACTAAATTATATAGATGGGGCACCACCATGAACTTCCACTTACAGAGGTCAAGGAATTACGTCCCGACCAACTGAGGCACCACCATGAGGTCTCACCTAGAGGCTCATGGAATTACACCCTAATTCAAACGAACAACATGTTCCAACAACCAATGCACAAGTATTGCTTATACCAAATTCCATGTCACTTTAGTACCAACCATCCCATACATGTATCATGCCAAAGCCATGCCCAAAACTCATGAATCTAGCCCATGAATCATTCCATACATGCATCATACCCAAATCGTTGTTAAACTCATAAACCACATACCACCATTCATCTTGCTCATGCAAAATCACTCAACTCATGCTTTAAAAATATATAATCAGTCCAAACATATGACCAACATCCAAAAACCACGAAACCATAGAACGAACGCACTTCTCGCCCAGCTACTTGCTCAGGCAGAAGGGTCTCGCTCAGGCGAGAGGGCCTCTCGCTCAGGCGAGCTCCTTTCGCCTAGGCAAGGGCTCGAAAAGAGGAACAATGGCATTGTCACGCACTCTCGCTTAGGCGAGACCTCTTCACCTAAGCGAGATGTGCTCTCGCTCAAAACTAGAGCTTGTCGCTTGAGCGACAGCTCGCGTAGGCAATCTGGGCGAGATACTGCCAATCTCGCTTAAGCGAGACAGGCTCGCTTAGGCGAGAAAACCAGAACCATCCATTGTTCGCGTATGCACAGTTCAATCATTCAGCAACACCAATCACACAATCTATATTCATATCATCAAAACTTCACTCAGGCATACACAATCACAAACCAACAACAGAACTCATCAAATATTACTTAAAGCGCGAAACCCTAACTTCCCTTACCTGGAAGGTGCTAGCCAAACGACTCTGACACTTAAGCGAATGAACACGACAGCTCCAGGAGCAGATTTTAGAGCTGAAAATCTTAATACAGATGGAGTACGAGATTATTACGAGGAACCCTAACAGCAAGCACGAAGATTAAACTAAAGGAGAAGAGTATGCATCGAAAGTAACTTACGTGAGTGGAAGAAAGGGGGTTGAACTCAGTTGAACTTAGATGAATCCCAAACCCTAGCAGAGGAGCGTTACTATTCTAAGAGAAAGGAGGCTATTTTCTGAAAGTGAGAAGAATGAAAGTGTTTCAGCTGGTTTAGGGGCTTTGGTTCCTTATGGGCCAGCCCTATGCCCAACTCATTTGGGGCAGCCCTCAAAATAAAGGGTTAAAATATAAGTGGGCCTTATAGAACTAACTAAAAGTTTAGTTCAGAGTACATCAATGGTGTCGAGTTTTTTTTAATTTTCCATATACTAGGGACGATCTCAAGGAAATGAGATTTTATGTCCTTGTGCCAAGTGTAGAAATCAATGTTAGGCAAGAGAAAGTGTGGTTTATGATCATTTGATAGTCATACAAGAGGAAGTATGGTTTATGATCATTTCATAATCATACGCTTTTTAAAGGACTACACCATTTGGGTAAACCATGGGAAGAAAACACCATCACATGAAGTGTTACCCATTCATGGTTTACTATAAAGAATAGTTTTATAATATTTGCTTAAACATGTTTTTTCTTTTCTATTTAGATTTTAATTAACATTTAAAAATGTGTGATCTAAAATGTATAATCATACTTTCATAAATGTCATTTAAAAGAATAAGTAACACAAAATTGCATTAAGGTGTTTGCAAAAATGTTACCTATTATCATATTTCAGGTAGCAATTTTTTCATTGCAAAATATTTACGGTTTAAAAATTCCATGGCCTAAAAAAAAAAAGTAAATTGTTGTCTATAGTATAAGTCACGATAACTTACACAATAATTGCAAATTCATTATCTTAAATTAAGAGAATGATTTTTTTAGTTTTAGGTCATGGTTTTTTATTGTTACTTAAAGTCAAAATTTGTGTAATAACCTATAAATTTTCTTTTTATCATTTTTTGATCAATTATTTTTCGTTTTTTTAGAAGTTCTTTTAAGTCGATTATAACTCAATCACAAAAGTTGATTTGCTAGTTTTTTTTTTTTCAAAACTTTTTTTCAAATTTAAGAAATAACGTAAAGGAGTAAATCTTGTAGCATGCATATTTTATACGTTACTTTTGAACACAATCACTCAAAAAATTTGACAATTCAATGAAATTTAACAACTTGTATGGTCATAATATTACTGAGACAACACTAATAAATTGAAATTATAATCAGAGAACATTATCAAAACTTGCATTATCAATAAATTGAGAACATTTTCATTGGAGCTATCAATTTGACCCATGGCCCATGGATCAGTCCTAACCCACCATTAAATAAGCCCTAATTTATAGGACTACCAAATGAGGGGATAAAAAAAAAGTCTCAACCCCTAAAGTCTCATCTCAAAATGGGTTAGGGTTAGAGTTAAGGTATATTTGACCGTATTACAAGACTTTAATTAATTCTTAAAATCAATACTTTCGGCCTAGGTCAAAGGTCAAGTTAAGTCGTCTCAACTTGAAGGTTGATCTGAGTCCATCTAGACTAAAGTTTGAGTCAAGTTAGGCCAAATCAAATGTTGAATCGAGTCGACCTAAAAAAAATTATTGTAGAGTTAGGCCAAAGGTCGAATCGGCTAGGTTAAAAAGCTAACTCAAGATAGGTAGCCTTACATGAAGGTAGAGAACGGGTGATCACAGTGAAAGGTTGAAAAAGACCAACTCGAACCAAAGGTCAGGTCAGGCTGGCATGAAGGTCATGACAAGTTGAACCTAGTCCAAAGGTCAAGATAGGTCAATCTAGATAGAAGGTTGAGATATGCACAAGCCATACCCAAAGATCGAGATGAGTCGACTTGGACCAAAGGTCGAGATGGATCGATCCCCGCCGAATGTTGAGATAGGTTGGATCAGGCTAAAAGACATGATAGGCTGGCCAAATCCGATGGTCATGACATGTTAGGCTGAGCCTGAACATGAAGGTAGGCTGACCCAAACCGAAGGTCTAGATGAGTCGAGTTGGGTCGAAGGTCGAGACAAGTCAGTCTGAACAAAAATTCCAGACTATATTTAAGTATTTAATGACTTGCAATGATAATTCAAGTCTTTAGATCTAAGAATGTAAATTTGACTATCTTTAATAATATATTATTATGCTTTAGATCTTGTTTTATACATCTAATTTATAAATTATAAGACTATAAAGAGTCTTTACCTTTGATCAAACACTTTAATTTGTTTTATAGAACTTTTTGTAATGAAGAAATGGACATACGTAATAACTATCTATGATTATATTTGAATGGGTTAAAAAAAAGTAGTAGCAAGTTATAACATGTTATAAATTAGTATGATAACTCTTAATAATTTATCAATAACTTCACTTAATTTCATAATATATATATATATATATATATATATATATATATTGTGATTTCTTCTTAACCAAGTATACCTTAGTCGATTATAAGTTTATTTTAAAGGTTTAATTACTCTGATGACTCCAATTTTGATGGAAGTATTTTAACTTGGTCCACACTTTTTTAAAAAAAATTCAATTACATCCCAACTTTTAAAAAAGTCCTTCAATTAGGTCACTTTAAGAAAAAAAAATTATAATGGCTTTAACGGAATGCCATGTATCAATCTATGTTTTTTTATAAAAAAAAAAATTGTTGCCATGTGTGAGGTCTTTGGTGTGACATGTGGTAGTGTCAGTATCAATGTCATATGACAAAGCAATGCCATGTGTTGCAAAATTTTTTGTTGTCACGTGTTAGGTCCTTGATGTGACACATGACAATATTAGTGTCACGTAACATGGCAATGTCATATGTCAATGTCATTATCTTTATTTCAGTTCAGTTCGAAATATGTCGATTTGATTCAATTTTGTCCCATTTTTTTTTTCAAAATAGAATAAATTGTCTCTCTGCAATTTAAGACCAAATTTATTATTTGCATAAATGTTATACTGATTTTTTTTTTCATCAAACGTGACTTTTTAACATATTACTTAGTGTATATCTAACTCATGTTTTGTTAATCTTTACTTTTTTTTTTCAAAAAAGAACAATATTGTCTCTCTCCACTTTGAAACCAATTTTATTATTTGTATAAATGTTATACTGATATTTTTTAACATATTATATTATTATATTATTAACCAATGCTTTGTTAATAATTTATTTTACTATTAAATTTTAATATACTTATTAGTACTTAATTTTATAAAAATACTTATACTTAATTAATTTTAATTGAATCAAAAAGATATACATGAAAACTAAATTAAAATAAAGTCAATGACAGTAACACATAGTAGTGTCACATGATTTTAACAGTGTCACATGTCATATCAAGAACCTGACACATGACAATAATTTTTTTGTAAGAAAATAAATAAAAATAAAATAAAATAATTAAAAAAACCATGTATTAACACATGATATGTCATTATTATTGTTAATATATTTTTTAAGAAGAATGTAATTGAAATACTTTTTAAAATTGAGATGTAACTAAAAAAAATTTAAAGTGAAAAAAAGTTCTGATTATCATCCAACAATACCTATTTTAAAAATCCAAAATGTTAGTAAGACTCTAATCAATTCAAAATGTGCAGCATTTTAATAATTTAAAATATCTCCCTACACTCATAATTACTAACTGTATTCTTATATTATTATATAAAAAAAAGTAAACTATCATTTGTTACTGCATCACAAGATCGTGGTGCTAAAAAAAAACTAAACTATACTTTGTTACTGCACATTTTGTATTTCGAAAATTCTATTATTTAAATTTTATTTTGAAATATGTAATTTGAAAGTCATTATTATAAAAAATAAAATGATCCTTTTAAAAATTTGTTGGAACGGAGAAAGTAATTGTAAGAGAAAAACAGAAGAATCGAAAAGGCGGGAAACTCCTGAGAGAGGAATCACGGGATTCCTGCGCGGCATTCATTTCAAAGACCAATGCCATGAAATAAGATATCCAATTTACCATATTACCCTCTCAATAATTCAATAAGTTAGGTTTTAAATTTTTCAAAAACATCATGACTTCATCAAGTTTCAACCGTTTCGTTTAACTTCATGAGCTTATGAGATTTTGATATATTTATGGTTTGTTATATAAGCATGCGTGTTATATGGATCTTTTAGGACCGTTTCATTTAACTTCAACCTTTTTTTGTTATGATTAATAAGAACATGTGTTATGTGAAACTCTCTTCACTTACATAGACATGTCCTTTATTGGATCTTTTACGGTGACATCATCCTCTCTATATTTATGGAATATCGATCACTTCATCATATCATGTCGTGTTATTTTTCAAGAACTTATAACATATATGATATTTTTAATGACGAAACTTGGACAAAAAATTTAACGGTGTCAAATTAGATTTTTTATATATAAATTATTTCACAAGTTTAGTTGAGGTAGATGTATTTTTTTCATCTTTAAGAAAAAATATCTATAGTGATACTATTATTTATCACTAAAAATTATAAATATGTCACTAATACCATCTTATGACAACAATTAAGATGTCACTAATACTTTTGTCACTATTGTACCTGTCACAATATTTTTATATATCACTAAAATTAAAGTATATTACTAATAATTTTCTATAATAATGACAAAAATACACTATCACTAAAATTAAACTATATTGTGGTAAAAATAATTGTCATTATAGTAATTTGATGTAATAGTGACAAAAATACACTATCACACATATATAATAAATTAGTAATCACTAATATATATTTTATATATAATAACAATATCAATTAATTGTCACTCTTAATACTTTAATTACTATTATATTTGTGACAATATTTTAAAATGTCGTTATTATTTCAAATATTTTAGGATAATTATGAATTATTTTTATGTTAATATTCCTTCCATATCATAGTAAATAGACAAATAACTGAAAAGTGTTAAAATAAATAACAAAGAAAATAAATGTACATCAAATATAAATATCAAAATATAAAGTATCAATTACATTTTAAATGATAAAAAAAAATAAACTATAAATATATACTAATGAATCCAAATATAATACATATAATCATTTATAGCTCTATTTCTAAATTAAGTGTTCTTTTTTGTGCATTTTCATCTTGACTTCGAACAAATTGTTTTGTCACCTTTGTTTTTGTCATTGATGTATTGTGTTATACCCTTTGAATGATTCAATTGTATTCCAACACATATTTAAAGTGCTTTCCCCAAGGGACAAGTTAGTTTTCAACTTCTTCTCCATGTACCTCAATCCCCTTCATCAAATTATCCTGTAAAATATTGAAATAGAATAATTAACATCATGAATTTATCTACAATGCCAAACGATAAAAAAAAAATCAATTTTAATCAACTCTAAACTCACCTACAATTGTAAGGTAATAGGACTTAAAGATTCAAGATTGGTGTACTTAAGTGAAAGTAAATATGAAAATAATGAATTAGGATGACATTAAAGCAAAATATTAACATCTATTGGAAAGAAAATGAATATGCATGTTTAACTCTTTTTAAACATGAGTAACTGTGTAAAAAATATTAGCATGCAATTATTCATCAAATAACAATCTCCTAATTTATTACTTTGTTTTTAAACCTGAGCAGTAGTGGCGGAACTTGGATAAAAAATGTAGGGGTGCCAAATTAGATTTATTATATATAATTTGTTTTTAGTTAGAAAAAAAAAAGACTCTTCATCTTTTCTCTTTATTTCCTCTGCTTAAAACAAGGACACATAATAGTAGAATTTTAAAAAATATTACTATCATTCGCTATTATATCATAATACCAAATCATGAATATCATTTTAGATAAGTCCTTCGTACCTCATCAATTTGATTTGGTGGTATTGTCAAATTTGAGGTCGTATTTCCAAGATCGTGTTCTAATGAATTTTTAAATTCATTATATGTAACTCTAAGAATTTTAGAGATTTGTTTTTGATTGTCTTGAATTCTTGGTTTTCATGAAATTTCTCAAGTTCAGTTAATGTAAATGCATTTTTTTCATCTTTATCATAAACCTTCCTTTTTAAAAAAAAGAATCAATTCTTTTACTTTTTATCATAATCTTTCTAATGTAAATTTATCACTTATCGCATATCTAGAAAAACTAAAATTTATATTCACAAATTACAATTATCATAGTGCAAAACATAACAAAACTCATACCACTTTAATTGAATAAGCAACATTGTATAAATTCAAAATTTAAAAAAAAAATACCATAGGCACCGAAGAACACAAAATCCCTAAATTTCATAATTAAGGCTTATAATAATTTGGGAAGAATTATAATTAGGATTCATACCAATTTCATAAAAGAATCTTTAAAATCATAATTAGGGTTTATATTAATTTGAGATAAACTTAATTTGGGAGAAACATCCTAAAAAGAATCATAAATTTAATATACAGAAATCATAATAAGATACTAATCTTGATCTGTGAGAGATCATGCAAGAATGTATACTTCAATCTCAATCTATGTGTTTCTCAACCTTTATTTTCCAATCTATCTCTTTGTATTTATTTCTTTTCACACCATAATTTACATAATAGAAAGATCTTATAGTCAGAAAAAAAAAATCTAATCTCCTTTATAAATCAATGTCTCTATTAAATTTTTTTATTTTATTTTGTATTATAATATTTTATAATATAAATTTAATATAAATAATATATAAATATAATTTAAAAAAAATATATAAATATATATAAAAAAATTCAAAAAAAAAAAAATGGGGGAGCCATGGCTCCCCTCTGTCACCATATAGTTCCGCCAGTGCTGAGCAGCTATAAAGAATATTAATCTTGCAATAGAAAATTATTCATTAAATAAAGAAGTTCACTCGAATCTTTTCGTGAAAAGATTAAATTAAAATTTCAAACTGAAATAAAATTGATACAACATAAAATCTAAGATAAATAATTAATTTTTCAAATAAAGATTATTAGAGTCTCACCATGAAAAAGGAACAATTAGATTCTATAGTCTCACCATGAGAAAGGAACAATTAGATTATAGAGTCTCACATGAAACAAGAACGATCTATATTTCATAAACATGACATAAACAATTATATAATGTTACAAAAAATTGAAAAAAGAGAAAGAGAAAAGTTAATACCGCATGTAGACAAATTAGATTCTCCTCTTATGGACATTTGATTAAGAATTTGAGTTGGAACTTCAATATATTTCTCTGTGTATATTGTGGCGTAAGCATTTGAATTAAAAATTGATGCATTGTTGAACGCAGTGTTCGTTTGCACGAATTTCACTGTTCAACCAGATTTGAGAGAGCGGATTTGGGTGCTATAGCGCGTTCATTTTCGATCATTTGAACGGATATGGGAGAGCGTATTTAGGGGATGGATGGATTAATCCATCCCTTCAAAACTGCGAAGATAGTGCATAATGTTTAGGCAAATGATGAAAATGCCCCTTTGCTCCCGTTTCCATGCACGTAAAGCACCTGTGAGATTCCTTCCTCTGCCAAGATTCCCTGGTCAACTGACTCAGATTCCGTCCTGCACTGTTTAATTTTGGAAGTTCAGTTTAAATTGGAAGCAGTAGTGTGATTGTGAATGGTGGTCCAGCTTGCAGTGGTGTTTTGAGAGGTGAGTTATGGTATGTGTGTCTGTGTGTGTATGTGTGTGATTGTTGAGATGGAGGGGGAAGAAGATGAGGTGGTTGGGTGTGGTGGGCGAGGAAGAGGATGAAGTGGTGGTTGTGGTTGCACGAGGTGGTGGTTGTGGTTGTACGAGGTGGTGGGGTGGTGATATGCACCGGTTAGCTAACCGGTGCTACAAGTGTGTGGTGAGTGGATGGCACCGGTAACGTAACCGGTGCCTTGGTTATGAAGGGAATGACACTGGTTACGACACCGGTGTCGTTGGGTGTTTTTTTTTATGTTCTGTTTTGTTTTTTTGCAGGTGGAGGAGTGGCTTGCAGGTCGCCAGAGTTGTTGGAGGAGTTGTGTGTCTCCACAACTAGTGAAGGTGGTCGGTCAGAGCTGTTGGTTTCTTCGCCGAAACGAGTTTTTTTTTACATTGTTTGGATAATTTTATTGTATGTGAATGGATAATTTTATAATAACTGGGTGATCTGAAATTGTAGGCAGCAGCAGGCACAAACAAATAGACGCAGAGATAAGAAAATTTGGAAGTGTCAAAAATGATGTCAAAGTATTCACATATGCACAACTTGTTGAAGCAACAAATAACTTCAATTCTGAAAGCCTGATCGATGAAGGTGGATTCAGGAATGTTTACAAAGGATACATAAAAAGTGTTGAACAAGTATGCCTTGTATTTTATTATCTAATAATGCTTAGAGCTTTTCACAAGGTTATGAAAATCTCATGTAAAGAATTTTGTGTTCAGACTGTAGTTGTGAAGGTACTGACAGGTATGAAGCACAAGGAACACGAGAATTTTTTGCAGAAATTTAGGAATTATTTTAAGAACATCAATTAAAAAAATTCATCTCTTTTTACACAAGGGTATTATGGTAACTTAATAAATATATCTATTTTAACAATTAATTTTATCTATCACATCAATCAAATCTCTCACTAACTTTCATACAACTTATCTCCAAATCCACTCACTTTACTCTCTAAATTCACTCAAAAAAATACAAAAATTCATCCACCTAAATCTACACAAATCTATCTTCCCACTCTCCTTCATATCCACTCCCATATAAGAACAAAGCCTAAAGAAGGAGAGAACTATGGAAAGAGAAACTGCATTAAATTATACCACAAAATATCTGACTAAAAATTTAATATTACATTAATATTCCAAATTTTAGTAAAACTAATTGTCAATTTTCTAATAGCGCCAAATAAAAATTTCTAATAACGCCAAATAAATTAGCTTATAATTTTTGTTTATAACCGAACTTTCATAATAAAATCCTGATATATTAAACAAACAATTTTATATTTAAATTTTTTAAACTGTTTGATTTTATATGATAAAAAATTTAATATTTAATAATTTTTTTTTATAATTATATATCTTTGCATTAATAATAACTTAATAATAATTATGTAATAATATATCCTATAACGCTAGCAAATAAATTTTATAATCTTTTTAAAACAAATCAACTGTATAATATATATATATATATATATATATATATATATATATATATATATATATATAAATATCGTAAATAAGAATCAATTTTATTTTTAGAGATATAAAATTAAAGATAAGGTTTAATAAAATATATAAAAAAATAAATTTAGTTCATAATTTATAATTAATTTATTGATTTAATTTTTAATTTATTAAAATATTATTTGGTATATTTAATTAAATTTAATAATTTAGTAAATATTGGGTATCTATTGATATTTGAGATATATGTAGATCATAAATTATTGATATTTGAGATATATGTAGATCATAAATTATATGATTTTGAAAATTATTTTAATGATAAAGACTAAGCTTTTTATTCTTTGAGTAGCAAGAAAAATAAAAGAACAAATTCTTTATCATGCATTCATCTTAAGGTTTTGACATCTAATCCCAATAAAAAGTTTTCTATATATTGTTTTGGTAGAAGAAAATAGAAAACACATTTTTATCCATTCATTTATGTGTTGACGCAATATTCATCAAATTCAAAAAGGAAAAGAAAAAAATAATTTCTACCTTTCAGATTGAAACTCTCTTCAGTCATACCAATAATTATCGAATCCTTCCTTCAGAAAATGAAAAAAAAAATTGTTTAGTTGGTTCTTTAGGTTAATGGTCCTCTTCATTCATATGAAATGACCTATATACCAAACTCAAATTCTTTAAAAAAATATAGTTTCTTTACATACGACCCTCCTTGTATGAATTGTCACTAATTTTATTTTGTTTCATTTACATTGACAACACCCTCTGTGTGGGAATGGTAATCGATTTGGTTGTATTAGGACCCTCTCCAAAGAAATAGTCATTGATCTCTCTATGTTTTATTTAATTCGAGGTCTGTTATGTTGGAATGGTCATAAATTTGTTTGCACCTAAACTCTGTTCATGAGATTGGCCAAATACATTTTTTCAAATCGAGACATTTACTTGGTATTTGTCACCAAATCTTTGTAAATAAAGATCACCTCCTCGGAAATGATCTAATCCATCTTTCAAATGATAAAAAAAAAAAAATCAAATTGGTACCCTTTACATGGTAATGTACTATCTTTTTGATAAAAAATCTTATCCTTATGAATGGTTGATCATGTAAACTTCAAATTTTAAAAAAATTAAAATTAAAAGAATATGTTAAATTTAGACATACTATATAATTTAGATATTTTGAATTTAATATGTTGAATTTAAATTTAAAATGGATATATTATTTATTAATATCATAGTATAAAAGTATGTACAAATAGATAATTTAATGTATTAGTGAAATTAGTTTTATGAACATGAAGTGGCGTATGGAAATAGAACTAATTTTTAAATAAAAGAACTAGAGTTTAAATCTAAAATAAAACAAATTTATTATCTTTTTAACAGTTACCGATAATATAATGAAAGTTAATATTATATTTTTATAGAAAAAATATTTTTTTCATAATAACTATGATATTTTGTTGTTTTTAATAAAATTTTTAAAAAACGGTTACATATATAAATAATGACAAATTTTGTCTCTATCACTATTAATTATTAATTATATTGTAAAAAAACAAAAAGAATTTATTTTTTATAATAGTTATAGTTACATTAATAATTAATACTATATGATAATTATTAATTTATAAATATTTAATAATTTTATTATTAATTATATTCTTATTAAAAGAAAAACAATTTTATCATATGACATTTTAGGTTAATGAACAATTATTTGTGACATATATATTTTGTCATTT
>Ga0214543_1007094_pt1 | contig 19470 bp, 6 predicted proteins | sample CNSS2metaG_FD_160094 | JGI IMG/M metagenome (GOLD analysis project Ga0214543, IMG submission 160094) | Root nodule microbial communities from cowpea collected in UCLA plant growth center, Los Angeles, California, USA - CNSS2 | ecosystem: Host-associated > Plants > Roots > Nodule | place: USA...
ACGATCCAACTTTGTGGAAGAACCCAACAGAATTTAGGCCCGAAAGGTTCGAGAAGGAATGTGAATCAAGCAGTTTGCTTTCATTTGGAATAGGGAGGAGGTCTTGCCCTGGAAACATGTTGGCTCAGCGCACTGTGGGTTTAGCTTTGGCTTCATTGATTCAGTGTTTTGAGTGGCAACGACTTGGTAAGGAAGAAATTGATATGACTGAAGCAAAGGGAATCACTATATCAAGGCAAAACCCGTTGGAAGTTATGTGCAAAGCTCGTGAAATCCCAGCTGTTACGGATCTATATTGATTTCTTGCGTCGAGTACGATAATGTATTTTGTGGAGAATAATATGGAGTTAGCCCGTAAACTTGCCAGAAATAAATGTCTCTCGAGGGTGATATTTAAAGAATAAAGATAATGTACTGTGTGTATAACAACTATGTATTTATCATCATGATGTGGTGAAAATAAATGTTTGTACTCATTGTATGTTAAGTTGAAGCTTTAATAAATTTATATAATATTATTTCATATTATCTTGATCAAGTGGAGTATTCAATTCATCTGGTAGTTTGATTGATATATTATTTAATTATTGTACTTCCTATCGAATAAATTTTAACTTATGTCACGAGTGTGGTAGAATTTAGTAAAGAAATTATTTTTATTGTTTAATTATTCAATTAGATAATGTTCTTGAAATTAGAGAATTCAATCTAAAGATTACTAACGATATGTACTGATTTCTCTGTTATTTAAAATACAAAGATCATTTAATGTTCTTAAAATTAATAAAGTTGTACTATCGAATAAAACATAACATAACTAAATCAAAGAAAGTGAAGAAGTTGAAACCTGTAATTAGTTAATCGGATAATTAAATAACATAACCAAACTAAAGAGTTGGCGTATCAAAATCATTGTACGTATATGTTCCTTTTTTTATTATTTTGGCCTCCTCCAATTAGGACTTGGGTTCAGTAAACTTAGCTTGGTCATATATATGCTGAGACCTGTAAATATGGTAAGTACGAGAATTTTATATAATAAGTAAAATAAAATTCATATCAATAAACATAAAAGAGGTCCCACTCGGCCTAAAACATAAAATACTAGCGAACTAAAAGTAATAAGTTTGGTACAGACAAGAAAGCATAGCAAATAAATCCTTCAGCAATGGACCCTAGAGTGGGCCCAATACTCGTCCAGTCCATCAATCTGTAGCATTCCTATCATCATTACCACTACTAGGGGTTCTCCCATCTGCTCACATCAATAAAATCGATGATCATCGCAATAGGAGAAGAACCACATACAAGACAACTGTACTAGACCAGAGGAAGTCGGTTTCAGATTGAGAGGATAAGTGGGTGTTGTCTCGGTAGGGTGCCGAGGGAGAATACTGTGCCAGAGGGGGTTGGTATCAAACTGAGAGGATAAGGGGGTGTCGGCTCGGTATGTCGATTCGGTAGGTTGACGAGGGAGAATATTGATCTAATTAGTTTTGTATCTGGTGATATTTTTGGGAGTTAGTAAGGTGGTTATTATATTCGTAGATATTTTAGGAGTAAAAGATAAGTTCGTTTTTTAGGGTTGTTGTTATATTTCTTAAATATTTTAGGATTAGAGGATGGGTTTTCTTTTAGTTATTATTTGGTAAATCTTAGGATCAATATTTTGTAACTAATTATGATATAAATAAGAAAGTTACTCCCATGGTCAAGAGACGAAGGTTTTTTGGGCCTAAGTAAGTCATAAAAACTTTCTTTTTGTTTTGGTGAGGAATTATCTCGTATTTTTCTGAATCAGAACATTGGCGCCCACCGTGGGGTTCGGTAAAACTTGATCCTTACCCCATTAAGATAATAAATAGTAAAAAAAAAGAAAGGAGAGACGAATTGGAGGATGAATCGAGGCAGAGGAGTGGCGCGTGAAGGACCTACCAGGCAGCAAATAATGCAGAGCATACTGGAGTTACAACGACAGAATGAGGAGATCAGAATGAAGGCGGAGGCGAATCAGGCTCAGCTTGAAAAGGAGAGAGAAGAAACTCGTAAGAAGGCAGAAGAAGACTTACAAGCGTTAAGGGAAGAGGCTTTGGGAGAAAGAGAGAGGTTGCGAAAAGAGGCGGAAGAAACACATCAACGATTAGAAGAGGCACTTCGGCAACAAGAACAGCTACGGAAGGCGAACGAAGATATGCAAAGTCGATTGGAGGCCACTAGGGGCGGTTTCCGATATTCATGTCGGTTAAACCCCGATGTGAGTGACGTCAGTCCTCTGGTAGATGCGATTATGGAAGAGCCGATTCCATAGAATTTCGTGATTCCAAAAATCACACCTTTCACAGGGAATTCTGATCCGGAATTACATTTAAAAGCGTTCCAGGCTCGGATGATGATATCGGGCGGTAATGATGCTATACGTTGTAAAATGTTTGTGGGTACGCTAACCGAAATTGCCCTAGAATGGTTTAACACTATACCGAGTGCGTCCATCAACTCGTTCAATGATTTCAAACGTCTTTTCCTGGAGAGATTCTCAGCTAATAGAGCCAAACCAGTGGAGATGGCAGACATGTTTGATATAAGGCAAACCACTGAAGAGACGTTAAAGCAGTTCCTTAATCGATTCACCAATATCAGTATGAGGCTGATAGACCCTAACGAGGGTTTGCTCGTCAAAGCCTTTGTGAAAGGACTTCGAGCCAGCTCGTTCGGTGAGTCCCTGTACCGATATCCTCCGAGGAACTTAACAGAGATTAGACAAAGGGCAGCTGTGGAAATCGAGACCGAGGAGGCCATGCGTCACAAAAAGGCAGGGGACAAAAGACCGTTGGCCCATTCCAGGAGTGAAAGAGATATGAGAGCTTATCGAAGGGAAAGAACTCCACCTCGGACGAAGTCAGATCGACGTTTCGTCCCTTATGTCGCACAACGAAGGACCGAGTATCGGCAAGCTCAAAAAATCCCGAATTTCAAAGTGCCTCTTGCCCAAATATTGGAGGATGTGGAGATAGCAAAACATTTGCGCTATCCTAACATCGCGGGGAAGGCACTTGGCAGTAGATTGGATGCTTGGTGTGGGTTTCATCAAGCTAGAGGTCATGACACCAACTCTTGTTATGCTTTGCATTATCAGCTTTCCATTTTAGCGAACAGGGGACTTTTGGAAAAATTCACGAAATCGGATGCCGATGAGAAATCATCTGAGATTCGCACGATTCCCGATGTGCATGAAACACCCATTTTGGGGGATTTTAATATGATAGTTGGAGGTTTTGCGGGAGGAGGTCAGACCAGCTCGGCCAGGAAGCGATATGTAAGGAGTGTCATGACTACAGCTACGATTGACAAGCCGAGGAAAGTTCCGGACATACTATTTTCAAGTGATGATTTAAAAGGGGTAATCCCACATGAAGACGATCCCATAGTCGTGTCAGTGATTATGATGGGAAGGAATGTTCATAGGGTACTAATTGATCAGGGAAGTTCTGCCGATGTGATGTTTTGGAGTACCTTCATAGGGTTACAAATACCGATGGACCAGTTAAAGCCATTTGACAGAGTGCTTGTCGGTTTCTCAGGAGATCAAGTGGAGGTCAAAGGGTATGTTGATCTTCGAACAACCTTTAGAGACAAAGAAGATGCAAAAACCATATTTATACGGTATATAGTAGTCAATGCTCCTTCATCATACAATTTACTGTTGGGAAGGCCTTCCCTCAATAAGTTGAAGGCTGTAGTATCGACAGTGCACTTGAAGATGAAGTTTCCTTCTGACGAGGGGAAAGTACTCACTTTAGCCGTAAATCAGGAGACCGCTCGTAAATGTTACGAAGACAGTCTGAGGCTAAGGAGGAAAGTGGCATATTCAGTGAGCACAACTGAAGTAGTCCTGGATCCCGAGTTAGATCCAAGATTGGTACACCCTGAAAGAAGGCCTCAGCCTGTAGGGGAGGTGAAGGAGGTGCTTATAGAGGGGAAGAAGTTGAGAATTGGGGGCGATATGAGTTTAGAGCAAGAACAACAGCTTATTCATGTGCTGAAGAAAAACCTTTCTTCATTCGCTTGGAGTGTGACGGATATGTCGGGGATTGATCCCGATTTTTTATGTCACAAGCTTAACATTAACCCGTCGGCTAAACCTAAAGTTCAGAAGCGTAGGCGGTTGAGTGGAGACCGTGCTCAGGCAGCTACCGAGGAAATATATAAATTACTAGAGGCGGCTCATATACGGGAGATACGGTACCCGACCTGGTTACCAAATGTGGTGATGGTGAAGAAGTCTAATGGAAAGTGGAGGATGTGTGTGGATTTCACGGATTTGAATAATGCCTACCCAAAGGATTCGTATCCTTTGCCTAATATAGATGTCCTAGTTGATAGTGCATCGGGCTGTGCTTTGTTAAGCTTTTTAGATGCTTATTCAGGCTATAATCAAATCAAGATGCACTCGTCAGATGAAGATAAGACGGCGTTTATGGGAGGAACAGCTAATTATTGCTACCGAGTAATGCCGTTTGGGTTAAAAAATGCAGGAGCTACTTATCAAAGGTTGATGGACCGAATTTTGGCATCCATGTTGGGAAGAAATGTCCATGCGTGTGTGGATGATATGGTGGTCACTTCGGTAGAAGAGAAGAAGCATAAGGAAGATCTGGAGGAATTGTTTGTTACAATCAACAAATACAGACTTAAGCTTAATCCCGAGAAGTGTGTTTTCAGGGTTAAGGCTGGAAAGTTTCTGGGTTTTTTACTTACCGAGAGGGGGATAGAAGCTAATCCCGATAAATGTGCAGCCATTATAAATATGAGGAGTCCAAGTAATGTAAAAGAGGTATAAAGACTGACGGGAAGGATGGCGGCTTTGTCCCGTTTTCTTGCTAAAAGTGGGGATCGGGGTTTTCCTTACTTCCAATGTTTGAAGAAGAATGAAAGGTTCCAATGGACTGATCGGTGTGAGGAAGCTTTCCAAAAATTGAAAGAGTATTTGAGTAAGCCACCAGTATTGTGTAAGCCGGAAAAAGGCGCTGAATTATCGTTGTACATATCGGTAACCGAACATGCGGTCAGTTCGGTCTTAGTCAGAGAAAGTGGTGCGGAGCAGAAACCGGTATATTTTGTAAGCAAAGTGCTACATGGTGCCGAGGTGAGGTATCCCACTATAGAGAAAGCTGCGTTGGCTGTGGTAGTGTCTGCTCGGCGTCTGAGACATTATTTGCAGAATCATAGTGTCAAGGTGATGACGAATCTTCCCATTAGATACATATTACAAAAACCTGATATATCGGGCAGGTTGGTTAAATGGGCAATAGAGTTGTCGGAGTATGGGATACAGTATGAATCGCGAGGACCGATCAAGGCTCAATTTTTAGCTGATTTTGTGGTGGAATTGTCTGAGCCACCTGTTGCAAATCAGGGCGTAAGGGAAATAATGTGCATCTTATGGGTGGACGGGGCTTCTAATTTAAGGGGTAGTGGTGCTGGTATAGTTTTGGAAGGGCCAGAAGGGGTATTAATCGAACAATCATTGAGGTTTGCTTTCAAAGCCAGTAACAATCAAGCAGAATATGAGGCTTTGATAGCAAGTATGCTTTTGGCCAAAGAGATGGGAATTACTAGGTTGTTGGTTAAAAGTGATTCCGCATTAGTGGCAGGTCAGGTGAACGGAGAATTTCAAGCTCGCGACCCACAGTTGGCCAAGTATTTAGAAGTCGTCCAAACTGTTGCGAAGAATTTTGTTCTCCTTTAGTTCGTGCATGTTCCGAGGGAGCAGAATTGCCGAGCTGATTTGTTATCCAAATTGGCTAGTTGTTCGAAACCGGGGCAGCATAAGTCAGTGATAAGGGAAACATTAATAGCTCCTCGGGTGGATACGCAGGAGAAGCATCAAGTGTTGAAGATTTTGACAACCGAAGAATCTTGGATGACACCTTTAAAAAGTTATCTTGCAGATGGTAAATTGCCTGAGGACTCTAATGAGTCACAGAAAGTAAAGAAAAATTCAAGCAGGTATACGCTGATAGACGGTTATCTGTTTAGGTATGGATATTCCAGACCTTTGATGATTTGTGTAGGAAGAAAGGAGGCATCTCGGCTTATGGCCGAACTTCATGAGGGCATCTGTGGGAGTCATGTTGGGGGAAGAGCATTGATGTTGCGAATAATCCGATGAGGGTTCTTTTGGCCCACTATGAAAGGCGACTGCGTAGAGTATGTCAGGAAATGTGAATCATGTCAGAAACATGCCGATTGGAGTCATGCTCCACCAGAGGTGCTGCACTCTATTAATACACCTTGGCCTTTTCACACTTGGGGAATAGATATTTTGGGACCGCTCCCCAAAGCAGTGAGACAATTCAAGTTTTTGATCGTAGCTGTAGAGTATTTTACAAAGTGGATTGAAGCCGAGCCGGTTGCTGTTATCTCGGGTGGGCGGATTCGAGAGTTTATTTGGAAGAATATAATATGTCGATTTGGCGTACCACGTCGAATTATTTCAGACAATGGAACTCAGTTTGCATGTTCGCAGGTGAAGCAATTGTGCACTGAAGTCGGGATTAAACAGGTTTTCTCTTCGGTGGAGCATCCCCAGACGAATGGGCAGGCGGAAGCAGCTAATAAGGTGATATTGAGGGGTGTGAAGCGAAGATTAGCAGCGGCAAAGGGAGAATGGCCAAACGAGATACCTCGAGTGTTGTGGGCTTACCATACCACTCTCTAGACGACTACCCGAGAGACTCCTTTTTCTTTGGTGTATGGTACCGATGCAATGATCCCTATTGAGGTCATGGAAAACACTGGAAGAGTGAGGTTGTTCGATGAGGAGGTTTCTGAGGTTGGCTTAAGGGCAAACCTTGACGTTATAGATGAGGTTCGGGATTTGGCTTAGATTTCTATTGAAGCAACGAAGAGAAGGTTAGAGAGAAGTTACAAGACTAAGGTAGTACCTCGGAGGTTTCAAGCGCAAGATTTGGTATTAAGGAAAGCACAGTTAGTTCAGATGGATAGCAAATTGGCGCCGAAGTGGACTGGGCCTTATCGTGTTAAGCAAGTATTGGGAGAAGGAGCTTATAAGTTGGAAACATTAGAGGGAAAGGAAATCCCGCGAACATGGAATGCGGCAAATTTACGTTTTTATTTTAGTTAATGTTTTGGTTAAGTTGTTTTGTTTTTGTAAAGACATTTTTGCTTTGATTTTTAATACTACAGTATTTCAGTTTTACATGTTCTATTCCGAGCTTACACGCTTGAGGTTAAAAGAACCTATGAGTTCTATTCCGAGTTTATACACTCGAGGTTAAAAGAACCTATGAGTTCTATTCCGAGTTTATACACTCGAGGTTAAAAGAACCTATGAGTTCTATTCCGAGCTTATACGCTCGAGGTTAAAAAGAACCTATGAGTTCTATTCCGAGTTTATACACTCGAGGTTAAAAGAACCTATGAGTTCTATTTCGAGCTTATACGCTCGAGGTTAAAAGAACCTATGAGTTCTATTCCGAGTTTATACACTCGAGGTTAAAGAACCTATGAGTTCTATTCCGAGCTTATATGCTCAAGGTTAAAAAGAACCTATGAGTTCTATTCCGAGCTTATACGCTCTCGGTTTATAAACGAGTCATTATTAGCCTTGGTGTTTGCAGGATTGAGAGCTCAGTTTATAAACGAGTCATTATTAGCTTTGGTGTTTGCAGGATTGAGAGCTCGGTTTATAAACGAGTCATTATTTGTTTTAGTGTGGTATTTGCAGGTGTCATTATTCGCTTTGGTGTTTGCAGGTCATTAGTAGCTTTGGTGTTGGCAGGATTGAGGGCTCGGTGTATAAACGAGTCATTATTAGCTTTGGTGTTTGCAGGATTGAGAGCTCGGTTTATAAACGAGTCATTATTAGCTTTGGTGTTTGCAGGATTTAGAGCTCGGTTTATAAACGAGTCATTATTTGTTTTAGTGTGGTATTTGCAGGTGTCATTATTCGCTTTGGTGTTTGCAGGTCATTAGTAGCTTTGGTGTTGGCAGGATTGAGAGCTCGATGTATAAACGAGTCATTATTAGCTTTGGTGTTTGCAGGATTGAGAGCTCGGTTTATAAACGAGTCATTATTTGTTTTACTGTGGTATTTGCAGGTGTCATTATTCGCTTTGGTGTTTGCAGAATTGAGAGGTCGGTTTTAAAACGAGTTATTGTTTGGCCTTAGTTGGACGCTTGCTTGTAGTGTGGAGAGATCGGTTAGTAAGCGACTTATTATTTTGTCTTAGTTTGAATATGGGCAGGACGGAGAGCTCGGTTCATGAAAAAGTTATTTGTTAGTAAGCGACTTATTATTTTGTCTTAGTTAGTAAGCGACTTATTATTTTGTCTTAGTTTGATATTTATAGATTTAAAAGTTCAAGTTTGTTGTTATTTGTTTTAAAATCGATGTAAGGAGTTAAAAGGGTTATCTAGTCGATTAAATTTTCATCCATAAGTTACGTAAGAAGAGAATAGGGGAAAGTAAGACTAAAATTTTAAAACATAATGTCTCAAGCCATAATTGGGAAGTAAAAGTAGCAAGCTATGAGTTCGAAGGGCAAAAGGAGAGCGGGAAGATTAGAAAAGAAAAATGAATGTTTAGTCATCAGTATCCACTAGTTGTCCATCAACCACCGACTTGGAGATGTCCGCTGGTGATAGATCTGCATCTGGGTAAAGAACTCGGACTTGTTCTAGGGCTAGTTGGAATCCCATGTTTAGGGAGGAACCGATCTGATCTTTAAGAAGTTCTGAGTTGTGGAGAAAGTCTTTCTCTTTGATAACCCAGTTTTCTTTCTCGGCTTCAAGGGTTCTCAGCTGATTCTGCAGAAGCAAGTAATTCATCCGATTTTTTGACTTGGGTGGTTAGTTCAGCAACTTCGTTGGTTAGGCGGGACGTTTCAGTTTTGGAAAGAGCCAAGGCTCGGTCTTTCTGCTCTAGGTCAAGGGATTTCTGAGTAGATTGAAGACTGAACTGGTCCATTAGCATGATGCTAGATGCCTCTGCCCTATGGAGATCAGCCAGGAGATTTTCATGAAGAGTTTGGAGGTCTTGGGCTCTTAACAAGTTGACGTCGTGGCAAAGGTAATTGTGCTTCCAACTATGTTGGGAATGAAGGAATTGGGGATGCCAGAAGCTTGATTCAGTATCGTCCGCGGTGTGGAGTGGGGCTACTGGAGTTTGGGAGCTTGAGTGTTGGGAGGTGGTTTCGACAACTTTTTTACCTCAAGCTCTGGATTTTCGGGTTAGAGCTTTGAGGTCAGGCTCGGAAGTTTCTTCGTGGAGTTCAATACGGGGAGGAGGAGCTGAAGGGCTTGCGCCAGGGGTAGAAGTTTTTTGTCTTTTAAGTTGACGGGCTCGTTTCAGCATATCTTCGTGGGACATCGCCATCAGGTTCTCTGTAAAAATAAGTAAGATCGGTTAAAAGGAGAGGGTCGATATCAAACATGTTATAATAAAAGGACGGTTGTAAAGTAAGTACCGATGTGGAATTTTAGATCTACCACTCAGAATTCCAGCTCTAAAAGTTTTTGAGTATCAAAAACAACATCCAGTTGTTCCAGCATCAGGCAGTCTTTTTTCTCGGAGGGGTCCAAGTCTTCTAATTATCGAGGGGATTGAAGATTAGGTGATTGACACCAATACAAGGGGAAGCCTTCTAAAAGGGAAGGACTGTGGTCGGGGGCAACTATTTTTATGAAGATACCTTTGAAACCCTTGTAAGAGGAGTTATATAAGGTTAGAAGGGCTCGGCCACTAACTCCACTGAGAGAGGCTAGTAGTTGTTTGTGAGGGGCTCGCAATTCAAAAAAGTAGAGAAACATGTTGCTTGAAGGGGTAATACCGAAATGGGTGCATAAAATCTGAAATGCACGGATGAAGGCCCAGCTGTTGGGGTGAAGTTGACAAGGAGAAACGTTCAGGATGGTAAGAAGTTCCTTTTCGAAGGTGTTAAAGGGAAGACGCAAACCTAGCTTTTCAAATAAGGTAACATACATAAAGGTAAATTTGTGAGGGGAAATAGGGAATAAATTGCCATCCCTACAGATAGGTTCATCGCTGTCATAGGTGATTACAGTTACGTCAGATTCATTGCTTTTACACAACGTTTGGTGGCGTCTAAAAGCCCTAACCCTAGTAAGGGTGGTCATGGTGGAGGTTTCTCTCCGCAAGGCCAGAGGGGCCCAAGAATAGAGGGCATTATAGTGATCGTTCATGGAGGGCGATTAAAGTATGTCGAAGGAGAGGTATTCTCAAAATAAGTTAGGGTGATCAATAAAGGGAGAAAAAGAAGGTGCAAGCTAAAACACAGTACAGAAACAGAGATAATGTATAAGAAGCCAGTACAGGAAGCAAGAAAATGCAGGTGTAGAATCTGAAACGAGAAAAGAAGAAATACCTGGAGGAAGGAAATGGCGGTTGAGCAAGATGTTGGGGAGTTGAAAAGCTTGAGTGTGACGAATGCAGGGGGTAGGGGGATGGTTAATGGAGTGAATTGAAAGGGGGAAATGAACGTCGTTTAGTATTCAAAAAAGAGGAAGTTGAAAGGGTGTCCGTTGGATAGATTACACGTGGAGGCGTAAATGCAGGGAGTAACGGCAGATAAGTTACATGTGGATGCGTAAGTGTAGGGAGTAATGATGATTTTACGGGAAGTGGTGAAGGGCAGTGTTGACAAGACAAATTCTGCTCTCTTCGTCTTAAGGGCGAGATCGTGTAGAATTTGGAGAGCTATGTACTAGACCAGAGGAAGTCGGTTTCAGATTGAGAGGATAAGTGGGTGTTGTCTCGGTAGGGTGCCGAGGGAGAATACTGTGCCAGAGGGGGTTGGTATCAAACTGAGAGGATAAGGGGGTGTCGGCTCGGTATGTCGATTCGGTAGGTTGACGAGGGAGAATATTGATCTAATTAGTTTTGTATCTGGTGATATTTTTGGGAGTTAGTAAGGTGGTTATTATATTCGTAGATATTTTAGGAGTAAAAGATAAGTTCGTTTTTTAGGGTTGTTGTTATATTTCTTAAATATTTTAGGATTAGAGGATGGGTTTTCTTTTAGTTATTATTTGGTAAATCTTAGGATCAATATTTTGTAACTAATTATGATATAAATAAGAGAGTTACTCCCATGGTCAAGAGACGAAGGTTTTTTGGGCCTAAGTAAGTCATAAAAACTTTCTTTTTGTTTTGGTGAGGAATTATCTCGTATTTTTCTGAATCAGAACAACAACCAAACACGCAAACAGAGTAAGCTAGAGTAAAGAAGTCTTATGTCACAATAGTCAACATGCAATCTCAGAGTCAAACATGAATAGCAGACATTCACACATGGATTACCAAAATCATTTAAGACTCCCAAGACTTGACTATCTGGATATGCATAATGAGGCACCACCACGTGGCGGTGGAATTATGTCCTAGCAGTAAGGCGTCACCGCGAGGCCTTCGCGGAATTATACCCTTACAAGAGGCACCACCACGTGGCCTACGTGGAATTACGTCCTAGCCTTGAGGCACCACCACGATACTCACGTGGAATTACGTACTTATGTTGAGGCACCACCATGAACTCTCACCACGAGGTTCATGGAATTAAGTCCAATAGGTGAGGCACCACCAGGGACTCTCATTAGGAAGTCCATGGGATTATGTACAAAAGTTGAGGCGCCACCAAGAGCTCTTACCACAAGAGTCATGGAATTATGCCCTACTCACACTTTGTACATGCTTCACTAACCATTCAGAAATTTCTCATAGCACTAACATCATGAATAAACAACCAATCATACATCTCATGCTTTCCCACTCATACACAATAAAGCAATATATCATTTCCCCTTCAACCTCATATAATAAACAAGGCATCATCCCTCATACCATTCAAGTAAAGTATTCAAGCCAGGCAAACAAGAAATAACATCATTGACCATTCACATTATAGCACACAACTCGCCCCTGTCTCGCTCAGGCTAGAAGAGAGAGTTTGACGGCTGCGAAATCTGTAGAGTAAGAGGAATGGAAGGATGAGGGCAGACTTAGGGTCTCCTTTTTCCCCTTTGGACTAGCCCTTAGGCCCAATAGCTTGGGGCAGCCTTTAAAATAAAAGGTAGGAAATAAAGTGGGCCTTACAGCTTGGTCATATATATGTTGAGACCTGTAAATATGGTAAGTACGAGAATTTTATATAATAAGTAAAATAAAATTCATATCAATTTATGTATTATAAATATTAATTTGCACTTTTATTTTTAATATATATTGTATTCAAATAATACAACAAATTAATAAATTTATTTTAAATATAAATCAATCTTACAAAGTGGGCGTTTAAGTTAAGGTTATACAGTGTAAATTGGTTTTATTTCTAATTGTTATAAAATTTTCAACACACTTTTTCACACCGAAACATATACATATCACTCATCAAACTAGATATTGATGGGTGATCCAATAACAAGTGAAATAATATATCCAGCAAATAACAAACTTTGTTAGAATATACTATAATTCATGAGTCTTACATCTATCAAAAAATGAATTTTAAATCTAAAACAACCTTATAAAATTAACTAATAAAGTGAGATCTACACCCAGTTATAGAAATTGGCATTATCTCTCATTTCAATGATAAAGGGTTTGGTTAAATGATTTTGAAAGTGTAAGCCCCTTTTATTTTCTGTCCTAAAACAATGGGTTTGTCCTTAACTGTTGGGCCTAAGGCCAGTCCATAGGATGTTCCAAAGACCCCTTACAACCACTTGTTTCCTTTCATTTTGCACTTTGCCAAAAATAGCTCCTTCACTCACTTTCTCTTTTTCTACAACAGAGCTTTGCTAGGGTTTGCCTCTCATTCTTCGTCGAGCTAGTAAACTCCAGTTTTACTCCACGTGAGTTGGTCCTCAACCCATACCTTATCTTTTCTAGTTTTACTTTTGTAGTTCCAGCTAGGGTTCATCGTAGTAACCTGTCTTCGTTCTGGTGTTGGTATTTTCAGCTCACAAAACTGTTCTTAGAGTTGTGGTGCCATTTTGCTCGTGCCTAAACCCCCTCACAGTAGCTTTCGATAAGGTAAGGGAAGCTAGGGTTTCACTATTTTTACGTTATTTTTCCTGATTGGATCTGTTTATGTTATGAGTGCTTGATATGTACTATTGAATGTGTGATAATATACTATTTGTGCTCTTGGTGTGGTTGGAATCTGGTTTGGCACGCATGAGAGTAGGTGGGTTCTACTGAACTCGCCCAGGCGAGCTGGGTGCTCGCCCAAAATGAAAAGCTCTCGTTTAAGCAAGGAGCTCTCGCTTGAGCGAGAACAGCAACAACTCACCCCTCTCTCTATTTTGAGGACTCGCCTAAGCGAAGGCCTCTCGCCTGAGCGAGATGGGCTAGCTTGAGCGAGACCTCGAAGTGCCCACTGTTTGCAATCTCGCCCAACGAGATCTGGTAGCTTGAGCGAGAGATTCCTCTCGCCTGAGCGAGAGCTCCCTAGCTTGAGCGAGATTGACAGTGTTGATTGGATAAGTGTATGTTTCTAATGATTGGTTGGCTTGTCACTTTAAAAGTTATGTATGATGCCTTGTATGTATTCTATATAACACAATGAAACTGGAATTTATGAGCTTGGTATGAGTAAATGCATGTATCATGGTTGGTTGGTTGGTTGTATATTTGCATGAGATTGGTATGCATGATAAATCTATGGTTCGTTGGTGAGACATGGCTATGGTATTAGTTAGACGTAATTCCATGAATCTCTCGGTGAGATCTCATGGTGGTGTCGTATGTGATGGACGTAATTCCATGAACCTCTAGGTGAGACTTCATGGTGGTGCCTAATGTGATGGACGTAATTCCACAAACCTCTTAGTAAGGTTTCGTGGTGGTGCCTTAGTGTATATAATTTAGTAAGGATTCAAGTAAGGATTGCATCCTGAAACTCTAAAGAGTCAAGTCTCACGTAGATCGGACTGACTCAAGTGGTGAGAGTAGCAGTAGGCCCTAGTCTTTGGCAGGATAATGGCCTTAGATGTTTGAAGGCTAACCTTGTGCGTGGTAGGGTGAAACCCATTGGCAATGGCTCTGCAGAGCAGTAGAGGCCATCACAAGTGCAAACATCTAATGAATCCGATCGATTATATGTATCCGGATAATTGAGTCTTAGAGTCTTGCTTGGTTGCTATCACATGATTGTTTGCCTGTCTTGTTGCATGTTTATGATCTGTTTTAAGTACTTGCGTGCCATAACATGTGAAAATAATTTATACTCTAGCTTACCCTTTCTTTTTGCTTGTGTTTGTCTTGTGTGTGGTTTTTCCTTTTTGCAATGATCATCAATTTATTGATATGAGTAGATGTGAAAACCCCTAGTGGTCACCAGGGTGATGAAAACTCTGCAATGTAGCCCGGCTTGGGTTGGATCTCATTCCCTCGAGTACTCCCTATAGGCACTGTTGCCTATGTAGTATCTTGCTTATGAGCGAGTTATGTCAGATAACTGTGAACTTTTATATTCCTGACATTGTGTAGTGTCTTTGTTTTCCTTTTAGGTATATTTGGATGACTGTAAAATTTTTATATTTTAAGTCTCATGCCTTTGGATATTATAATTTATGTAATGTTTTGTTTAATTAGATTTATCTATTAAATTAAATGGGACGTTACAAAAAGAATCTCTTAAATAATATTTCTCTAATTTCAATTAAAAATAATTTTGAAAATGATTGAAATCGTGAAATAAATTATTGAATCAATAATAATGATGGTAAAAAAAAGTATAAAAGATTATATTGAAAGGTTTAAAAGCGACATTACTTTTGTAGTTAGGTACCAGGAAAAAAAAAAAATCTGAGTACCCCACCCATGCATGCATTCCTCGAAGGCAACGGGCAGTAGTTGTGTTTGGTATTCTCATTTCATTAGGTAGCGAGGGAGAGAAAAGAAAGAAAGAAGTGTGTATACATGCCCCACCTGAACCCAATGCCCAGTACCGTGTCTACTTCAAAGAATCTAAATTATGATACTACGTATTCGTATGTTTTAAAAACAACGTTAAAATTTCTAATATTTTATAACAAATCAATTTGAGCGTTTTAGGTGCGTTATATTAAAAATTGAAAAAGAAAACTCTGACCTGTCACATCTGTGAGTTCCGGGGATTGCGGACTGAATCGTGCCTAGAAATGGCAAATAAACTCATTTTCGTAGGTATTGTCTGAATTCGTCTTCGAGTTGACGGGGAATCTCCGCATTGACTGGGTATGGGTATGGGGAATCCCCGACTTTTTTAATTGGGTATGGGGATGGAGATGTACATATCCCCGCCATAATACTCGTCCCGGCCATATCTCTATTCCCGCTTAAATTATTAAAATCTTCATAATTAATTAAGTAACCATATATATATATATATATATATATATATATATATATATTTATATATACTTTATATTTTTTTATTTCTTCTAATTATTTGGTTTGTATGAAACTCATTCGTATCCAATATATTTTTCATCTTATCATAAATCTTTATGTAATTATGTTAAAATGATGTATGTAATTAAAATTTTTTATGTCTCACATTTGAATATTTATATCATTTTTTAATATTTTTATTTATTGTATATTTTCCTTTCACATGAGAATGTTTAATACTCTCAATTTAAGTGTTTAATAGCATAAACCTTTCATTTACAAGGTAATATAAAAAAAAATCTTTACTTATTATTAATAATTTTTGTTTCATTTAAACAATTTTTTTTGTTTCTCTAAAATAATTTTTGTTATTTATTGACCATTGAGTATATATGTTGATATTTGAAAAAAAAATAGATCTCTAAGGTATTTTTCATCTTATCATGTCCTTAATTATACATTTATTTTCCTTTGTGCGATTTCTTTTAGTAGACTCTCAAATTGTTTCTAAGACACACATTTGTTATTTTTTAATACTTTTATTATTGTTTATTTTAATCATGTAGAATACTCTTTTGATATATTTATCTAATTATTTTTTATTTTCTAACTCATTATCAATCATACTGTAATATTTTCATTATAATTGTATAAATAACTTTTATTTATTACAATATAAAAATTTAATGTAATTGCCATGAATATTTTTTTATCACCATAACATATATTGGAGTTCAAAAGATCTTTTGCGGCATTTTGATCAAGTGATGTATTATAACTTTTTGGTTAAATAATTTCTTTGGTCCCTATTTTCGTAGTAAAATATCAATTTGGTCCCTCAATTTTTTTTTATCTCAATTTGGTCCCTATTTTGGGAAATTTGATGCAATCAAGTTTTTTCCGTTAGTGGTGCAGTAACGGTGTTAAATGGGGCGCCATGTGTAAGTTTCTGAATTTTTTGAATTTTTTATTAATTTTTTTTTTAATTTCTTTTTTATTTTTTAAATTTTTTTTAAAAAATTAACAAATTTGCCACGTGTCAAGCTGACATCGTGTCACATGGTAGTGATAGTGTCACGTGTCACAATTATGCCAGGTGTCATTTCCTTATTCTCAATTTGGTCCCGGTATTTTAATTTTTGTCTCAATTTATTCTCAATTTTTTGTAAAAATGGTGTAATTTTGTCCCTCTCCAAATTTAAACCAAATTAAATTTGTATATAAATGTGCACAAATATTTCTATCAAATTTGATAATTCAAGTTAATATTTTTAACAAGATTAAGTTTATTTTAATTTATATTTTACATCAAACTTTATTTAAAATTATTTTAAAGTTGTTAATAAAAAATAATGCTAATAACAAAAAAAAAATCATAAATTATATTGATATTTTATTACATCATACTTTAATATTGTTTTTTATTTGAATTTATATTTTAAATAATTGCATATTTTAAAATGTGTAAAATTCAATAATTTTTATACAAATGTTTTAGTTGGTGTAAAAAGAATAATTATATAAATTTAAGAAAAATTAACTAGTTTATGTAACAATAAAAAACAAATAAATTTAAAATTTGAAAACAATTTTAGGTAAAATTGAATGTGAAACAAATTTAAATAAACTTAGTTTTGTCTAAAATATGTAATAAAATTATCAATTTGAATAAAAAAAATCAAATTTAATAAGAATATTTGTATAACATTTATATAAAAGTTAATTTTTGTTTCAATTTGGAGAGAAGCGAAATTGCACAATTTTTATAAAATTTGGGACTAAATTGAGACAAAAATTAAAATATAGGGACCAAATTGAAAATGAGAAAATGACATCTGGCATAATTGTGACACGTGACACTGTCACGGTCACGTGACACTGTCACGGTCACGTGACACGATGTCAGCTTGACACGTGGCAAATTTGTAATTCTTTTAAAAAAATTTAAAAAAAATAATAAAAAAATTCAAAAAATAATAAAATATTCAAAAAATCTAGAAACTGACACATGACACAACATTTAACATCGTTACTACACCACTAACAGAAAGGACTTGATTGCATCAAATTTTCCAAAATAAGGACCAAATTAAGATAAAAAAAATTGAGGGACCAAATTGATATTTTGTTACGAAAATGAAGACCAAAGGAATAACTTAACCTAACTTTTATTAGTGTATAAAATAAATATTGATTAGAATTTAAGAAATTGAAGTAAACAAACATTTAAAATATATTTTAATTTGAATATTTGTTTTTCTTTTATATTTTAAAAAATATTTTTAAATTTTATCAACTAGGTTTCATTAATGTTTGCAAATTTAATAAATATTTTTGTTCTAATGAAATTTTATTTGGTATTCTAATCTAAAATGTAAACAATTATAATTTATTTCAAAGTAATTGATATTGAAGAAACAACCATCGTCCTATATATTTGATAATATTATGTTTCTTTTACCATAATTTTTATTATTTTATAAAAAATAATTAAAATTAACATTGAAGTGGTAAGACAACGAGTATGAGTATGGGTACTAAATTATACCCGTTACCCGGTGGGGATGGAGATGAGACAAAAGTTTGATACCCGTTGAGTTTGAGTATGGGGATAGGGATAAATATTTTTTATGGAGATGAATATGGGATAGCGAAACTCGTCCCCGTCCCGTCCCGTTGCCATCCCTAACCGTGCCTTACCATTTTCTATATTTTTTTTTCTCTCGTCATTTCTCGATCTTTATAAATTCATAACTATAATGCAGAACTTCAATATATGGCTATGTTTTATTTTTGTTTGGTAACTGTTCTTTTTTCTCTTTTGTCCTATTATCTCTTTCAAAGCTCATGTTCGAAACAAGAAAATTCAGACCAATTTTTTCTAAACAAAATTAAATATTTTTATAATTTTTTTTAGATTTTTTTTCGTATTTAATTTCTTGTTTATAATTTTTGAATCAAATATTTATGCTTGCTTTCATCGTTTAATAATATAAAGAATGTTAATGTATTACTGAATAAACAAATAAAACATAATTGTAAATATTTGAAATTATTAAAGATAAAATACTATATTATTGTGGGAGGAATAAATATCAAGTTATATTTTTAGATTAACTTAAAGGACATAAAAGTAGAATAATAGGTTGATTGTGATCAACTCTCATATGTCAAATAGTTGCAATATGAAGAAAATAAACCAGCATCCATTAAATTTTAATTGCGACGTGTCATTGTATATATTTTTTTTACGAAAGAAATATATCATATACCAAAATTAATTTCAAGTACAAGAAGTTTAAAAATATAAAATTATAATAATTATCTATACCTATATATAGGATTTTTTTTATCTACTTTTGTTTTCCAATTTTATATTTTAAATACTTTTTTTAAATTAAAATAATTATTTTAGCTTTTTAATTTTGGCTTAAATACCTTTTTGGTCCTCATTTTCATAATGTTTGTTGCGGATGGTCCTCATTTTGACAGAATGTTTAAAATGATCCTCATTTTTACCGAATGTTTAAAATGGTTCTTATTTTCGCAATTCGTGTTTTATTTGGTCCTTTTCTGTAACGCCGTTTAAATCATTAACGGAGCATTGTACAGGTGACATGGTTTGTATTAGGGTGTGTTACGTGTACTGTACAGATGTGATAATTAGATATTTGGGATAAATAAATGAGCTAGGGTTTTGGTAAGGAATGTTTGGGTAGTTGGTGAGTTTTGGCAATCTTGTTCCTCCATTCCTAATTGGTGTTGTTGCAATCTTCTTCTTCCTGCAATCCCATTATATAGGTATGCTACGGTCCCAATCTTCTTCTTCCTTGCAGCACCACTACCAATACCAGAAGAACCATCTCAGCAATTTAGGATGAAATCACAGATTAGGAGGAGGTCATGATAGCAACTACAAACGTCTTATTTATTTTTTGGAATTTCTGATGTAGAATTCATTATTGATGTACTGCATTTTGACTTTCCTTAAACTTCGTTCAATTTCACTTTTGCCAAACATTGATGTAGTGCATTTTGATGAGGATGAATTAATG
>Ga0214543_1007097_pt1 | contig 19462 bp, 8 predicted proteins | sample CNSS2metaG_FD_160094 | JGI IMG/M metagenome (GOLD analysis project Ga0214543, IMG submission 160094) | Root nodule microbial communities from cowpea collected in UCLA plant growth center, Los Angeles, California, USA - CNSS2 | ecosystem: Host-associated > Plants > Roots > Nodule | place: USA...
AGGCCAAACTTGGGACTATCCGATACCTGCTCGGCATCGCCAAGGTTAGGTAGTGAGTATATATCTCTTTTGTGAGCCGATGAATGGCTAGTATTCTCGAGAAAGAAATAATTATGATTGTACCAATGTTTTATGAGAAATACTCAACTACCTAATCACTTCCCAAAGCAACTTTTGATGTTCAGATTGGATCATCAAAAGTGAAATATGGATCCATATGTCTGGTAAAACAAGATCAAGTTTGGTGGTTATAGGTCCAAATCTAGGCCCCCGGTGTCTGCATTGTTTGTTGAGTTTATTAAGATTGATATTTAAGGCTTATAAAGACCTCACTCCTTTCATATTTTTCTTTCATATGTACCTGTTGCATGAGCAGAAGAGGAACCTGCTCAGTGAGAGTTGTTCGGGATATTATTGGTGGATCTTCTGAAGATTGACTCATGGATAATTTCTATTAATATCTTTAGGAGATATTAAAAATATAGATAAATATTCTATTTTGATGTAAGATTCTTAATATTATACAAATATATATATTTGTAATATTTCATGAACAATTACATAGATGTAAACTACATATATGAATATGAAGTTATGTTATTATTAAGGTTCTCTCAAGGATAATCTTATAAAAAAAAAAATTAATTCCATATCTTTTTATCAAATAATAATTATTTAGTATAGTAGTCGGGGCGTCACAGAAAGCACGAAAATATTAATTAAGATTTTTCCTTGTTATTCAAGTTGGTTGAGAAAATTATAAAATTCACTATGAAATGAGTTGAGTGTTGAGCATTTTGTCTTTGTACTCTTACTTTCTAGATAATAGTATTCCAATTTTTTAATTGTAATTTTCATCCTTTATTTTGTATAGAGGAGGTGTTTCATCCTTTATGTGATTCAAAGAAGGTGTTGTCATATCTTGAAAGGGCTCAAGAGAGGTGTTTATCTGTCTTTAAAATTTTTCTTTTGCATATTCACTTGGTCATTGTGGTTGTAATTGCAATACTCTAAACATAGCGAATTGGGATTGTCATTCTCACATTGAGATGACTGAGAACGAGATGTAAGGTTGACTATACCCAAACCAATATAAAAGTATAAATTACTGTGTGAATTTCTTTTTTCCTTTACTTATTTTGTTAGGTAACACTCTTAATTAATAAAACAAAAATAAGGATTCTTTTCAACTATAGACATCAAGACAATTTTTTTTAAAACATCAATTCAACCCCCTTCTTGATGCCATTTGTCTAACATGAGTATCCATCAAAATCTTTAGCTTCAAAGGGATAGTGGTGACATCCTTTTTGCTAACAGTAATCTTGACGAGTGAAATTGGATGTTCATTTTTATTTTTATTGTTAGGAAGCATTTGTGAAGTTGATATTGTTTTTAGACTCCTTTGTACTTATGCTTTTTGTGAAATTGAAATTTGGTATGAATTGAGCATTTGTAATCACTAAGGAGCTGCTTAGACTGGACTGAAAAGATTTTACTAGGTAGAATCTCGTTCTGCAAAATTATGCAAACTCAGAGGCTCAATGATTTGGTAGTCGTTGAGTGATAATTCACTCGTTAAGCGAAACCAAAGTCAAGAATTTACTAATTTGGGAGTCGTTGGTTGAGTACTTACTTGCTTAGCGAATTAAAAGTCAAAGAGTTGATGGACTTTGTTGTCGCTGGTCGAGCATAAGCTCGTTGAGCGAGTTTTAGAGGAATTTATCCATGAGGAGCTCTAGTGATTCACTTGTTTGGCGAGCCATCCAATTGTTGGTTGAGTGAACTTTTGTGCACTTTTTCCCTAGCAAATGAATGGTCTCGTTGAACGAATGCATCAGAGTCTAGCATTTACCTTAGTTGATAGTTTTTTAGATGTGTGGTAGCAAGTGTGAATTATTGATTAGAACCAAAATGATGTATGAAAATGAAATATGATGTAATTTCTAGAATTTCAATGAAAGATTTTATGTGATGATATTTTAGTGTGTGCATTGACACAAAAATTCAATATGATGTTAGATATTTACAGAAACTTTATATATATATATATATATATATTGACGATCAATTATATCTTAGCATTTATTTAAAAGATAACACTTTGCTTGAATTAAAATTTTGTATTTACGAAATTATATTTCTAATTCTAAAAAAAATAGTTGTAATAGTTAATTAGCATTAGGTGTATCACTATTATTATTATTATTAATTTTAGATTAAGTTGTATGATTAATTAATTAAATATAATTACATTTTTTAAGGTCAAACATTAATTACCTCTTCAATATATCAATATTTTTTTTATATAAAATTTGAATTGTTGAATTAGTAATTATTATTTAATACATCGACATAAAATTATTAATATCATATATATTTACATTTATACAAATTTAACTGTATTAAGGAATTAAATTTAGTTACATTTTTCGAAAGTCAAACATTAATTTCATTTTTAATCTATTATATATTAATTAATAAAATTTAATTAATCAGTTAATATTAATTGTTGATTTAATAATAATTATTTAATATTTAACTACTATTTAATTCATCAATATGAAATTATTAATTATTAATACCATACATATTTGTAATTATACAAATTAATTCTTTCTTTAATTAATTAAATTTAATTATATTTTATGAAAGTCAAACACTATTTACCTTTTTAATATGTAATATATTAAATGATAAAATTTTATTCATCATTTAAAATTAGTGGTTGAATTTCTAATATTATTTAATACATCAATCTGAAATTATTAATTATTAATTTTATTATGTTTCAGTAGAATCATTATTTATTATATTCATAATTTAATTATTATTTTATATTATCTTAGGTGAAATGTGTAGTTATTTTTTATTTTATTTATTATATACAAATACTGTTTACATATAGTTCAAATCGATTAATATATGCTTTGATTTCTTAGTTCTTTTATATCGAAAATAAAAAGGACAATAAGAAATTGAAATCTCTCAAAGTTAAACTTGCTTTTGATATGTTAGCAATAGCCCTTATATATTTTTCAAACACTATTACACATAACATAAAAAAGTTCATCACATATTTCTTATGAAAATTAAAAGATGTAGTAATTTCTATAATTAATTTATTGAATTTAATAAATGTATAAAATAAAGATATAGATTCTGAATGAATACAAAAGTTACTATATGTATAGGAGGGCCGAGATATACACAGTCGAGAGGGAAGCTGGTATATACTCAACCTAATATGCATGCATGAGTGTTCAAGAGAGCAAAGGTGGAGGACTGACGCAACGAGGGGCTGGGAGTATCTCGTATAGGGAGGATGAGTATATATCGGCCCATGAGGCCGATTACAGCACCGCCCAATTAGGGACACGTCAAGTCTTGGCCACGTGCAAGGGAATCTCAGTTGGGATGCAAATGTATAACGATGCACTGATGTTTCAGACAATTACAGTGGGACATCCATGAGAGGATATTCATTGTTTATTATTATTTATAAGAGAATAAAAATGATTGTAAGAGCAATGAAGTCATGATCGAAACCAGGTAATACAAAGTAAGGTATAGTATTCAAAGGTAAGCACGAGTAACTCAATTGAGTTTTAATATACACGCTCTATTGAAGCATTACTGACTTGAGCGTCGAAGTGCATGCATGTACCCCACTCCTGGAGTGCGATATAGAAGTTACTCATAGACGAGTTCTAGAAGAGAGAGGCGGAGGGAAGAAGACTCTTGAGACAACTTGGTTCCGACTAATAACAATTTCGATCAAGAACATTCTGGTGTCCACCGTGGGGTGTGACAACTCTCCTTGCCCTCGATTGGGGAGCTTGTTCCGGTACACCCAATAAATCTCACATCGCTTATGAGTCGCAGTTTATATACTCCTTCCTCCCTCCACCCTCTGAGGCGCCGTTTAAGGACAAAACCGTGATGTAGCTCCACGTTACTCCAAAGCGGACAATACCTCAAAAGTGGTGGTTGTTCCTAACAATGACTACCAGACGGACTTGGGTCGGATCGAAACACTACCTAAATAGATATTGAGATTTTTTTTTTTAAATACATATTGAATAGTGTTCTTTGTGATCTTATCCATGAAAACTTCAAAGTGGAAGAGTCCACGAAGGAGGCCATTTTTGTGTGCGGATTGGGCAACACCCCCTTCAAACTTCTTATTCTACCTTCTTTCGGACTCAAGGGTCACCCCTTTTAAACATTTTTGGGTGAAAGAGAACTGGGAAAAAAAATATTTAAATAAGAAGTGGAATTGTAGAAATTCTTATGGACAAGATGCAATTAAGTGTACATGCATAACAATAGTTAATAAAATCGTTCAAGTGGCTTCAAAATATTGTAACACGTGTTAATTTATCATGATTCTTTTTTATTAAAAACAAAAAGTAGATATAAGTGTTATTAACAAGCTTAGTCAAAATTCAGAAATTTACAAGGTACTAAAAAACATTTAAACCCTTGTACAATAACTATAATAAGTTATATTAGAATTCACAATTATATATTTAACCCGAGCTATCTACCATAGAGTATTGTTGGAATGTGGAAGTGTTTTTAAGGTCAATAAATTGTTTTGATATTAGCCAGATTTGATCTGTGTTAGCGTCACATTTACATTATGTTCAATGTAAATGCGAGGTAGCTATCTTCATAACGTTCACGTATATGACAAACAGGAGAAACAAGGAGAAAACTATCACGAAATGTTACGTTTTTTTATATTGGACTTGATTGATGTATATCATAACTTTTTCTTTTCTTTCAGCAAACGGTGTATTCACGTTGTTGCGGTCGAATAACATTTAATTTTTTTAAGGGAGAAGGAATACGACTACAACATTTCAAAGATACCTCAGAAATCCTATCGTTACTGACTAATTTATTCAAAAGTCATGTGCAGATATATCCAATAATACCAAACTATTCCAACTTTATTATAGCTTATGCTCTCAACTTTTATTTTGTCTTTTCACCGGTTCTTCAAGTTTTTATTGGTTTCCCTAATGGATAAAACCCCATATTATCACACTATAATTATGAACTCAAAGTAAATTGGTAAAGACTTTTACTTCGCATTTATTATAATATTAATTGCATTCATCCGAACAGACTTGAATTAACTTAAGCATCGGTGATTAGGATTTTCTTAATTAGGATCCAATTGTTTTTTAAACTTGATTAGTAACTTATTTTACTTTAATTTGCAAATTTGGTTCTAATGTACCCGCCCGACCGATGGATCCGCGCGTGCTGTCGAAGGCCACATATTTATGTTATGACGACAAAGTTTTACTGTCACGGACGGACCATGGGCTCTCGGGTTGTAAGCTCCCTAAAATCATTTCGGAGAAATTGTCACATCAACAATCCACGAGATTATACGGATGTAGTGGACAGCTTTCGATCGCTTATCTTTGGCCGTCTGACCGAGAATCTGGCTAGGGATGTTGATAGATCATTCTGTACAATTACAATTAATTACATGATATTAATTAAAATATACGGTGAGCACAACAATGTATGTGACAAATGCTTTTATATATTTATAATAAAACCTGATTCGAGTTCCGAGTCCTTAGGAGGGAATTCAGGACCATGCATCCCAGGAATTAAGAATTAAGGGAATGTACCATGATGAAATTAACAGGTCACATTTACATTACAACGGTACAACATGGGCATTGGTACCACAATAACTACATATCCATTTTATTTATTTTTTTTGCAAATAATTACATTGCATTGAATTTCTTCAACATACTATTGAGAATCATGTCATATATGGTACAAGGTTAAGTGTAGGGTCCATACTGACAAGAATAAAATTGCATTAGATTCTTTCAGACCATATGAATCAATGCCCTCTGAAATTTCTTTGCACTTCCAAAATTAGGCCAAGCCTCAATCTTCTTCTTCCATCCTCACTTGTCACAACTCTCTTTCAAAGCCATCACAATCCACCATATTTGACTGCATAATTTTCTCGAAAAGAAATTCAAATCTCATGTCGATTAGAGACAACATTAAATACAATTCTTATTTTGTTTGAATTTTAAGTCTAAAACTCAATCTTATTATAAAATATGTTTGTAAAAAAAATAAATTTTGCATTTAAAAAAATTAATCAACTTAGAATCTCTACCATATTTATTTTTAAAAAAAATATTTATATGCAGTGACATTGTCTGATATTTATAATTAAGGTTTTGGGTGAAACAAACTTACTTTGTCAGATAATTCTACTTTAATATATATAGAAATACCTACATTTCCAAATCCTGCAAAACCCAATAAAAGTTATTTTCTGCTAACTTTGCATGTCTTTCTTCTGTGTTCATAATTGGGTCACCCAATTTGCACAGTTTCTGTTGACTTGACTTCAAAACTTGCAACATGCAATGCAAGTGGAGATGGCCCATCATAATGTGGAAAATAGATGTTGACAAAATGAGTATTGGTTTTGTGATCATGGTACTTTATTGCTAATTGAGTATGATTTCCACTGTAATTTATAAATTTATCCTTTAAAGATGTTTGCTATGTTTTTAATTAGGGTTTGTTATGACAACTAGGACAATAATTATGCATACTTTTGTAAAAAAATCACTTTTGGCTATTTTTAAAATTTTTGACAGCTAACTTCCAATAAACATTTTAAATGTTATTGAATTATATTCTGTATAAAATTATGAACATGACTTCACAAAACAATTATGAAAAGAATTATGCAACTACTTATGATGAAATATAAGAGTCACAACACAAGGGAAAAGTAGACACAATTTCTGAGAAGGATATTTTTAATTAATGCCAGCAAGATTTGTTTGTGACTGTGGAATATTGGGTTGTTTACAATTTTTCTAACATATCTCTCTAAGTAGTTCAAATGGACCACCTTTGACTACTATGTTTTCTAGTTTGTTTGTTTTTTTTAATTGTTTTTTCAACAAATAAGAGCATTGAAATGAAGAAAAATAAATTGAAAAGTAAGCAGTGTTTTAATAAAATTGTATTAATTGAATATTTATTAATCAATGTATAATACTATTAAGATTACAGTATTATTTTAAAACGGAGATAACACTCATGCACAAATGTGACCCTCTTTAATAATCCGTAATTTGATTTAGATGTCAAAAATACATTAAAGTACAAAAACATTGTACACTACTTCTGTCATGATTCTTTGAAGTGGCATTGGTAAGATTAAAACAAAAATGAGTTTTAACCAATGTCATTAACAGTAAATGAAAAAAAGAATAGAGAGTTAGTAAATTGTAAAACAAAATCATAAAAAATATTTTTTTTCTTCCATAAAGAACAATTAAAATTGTTTTATTTTCTTATTAAATTATTTAATATTCAATATTTTTTTAAAACTTATTTATTAGTGTATTTTTTCTTTGATAAATAACTAATTTATAAAGCAAAACGCAACTGGCCAGTAGTGTAGACAGAAAGAAACGTATGGTCGTCTTCAAACCCGTACTTTCACATGCTTCCAACTAATTGTTAAACCTACAAGTTGATTGAAACAGTCAAATGGAATATTTTTTCTGAAAACAAAATATTATTTGTATTATTATCCAATTTGTTTTATTTTTTGTATTTTTACTTTTCTTTTCTTTTTCTCAAACAAAATACTCTTAGAATAATTTGTTTTTTCCATTTTTATTTATTTCTGTCTATCTTATTTTCTCTATTGTACCAAACAAATTATAATCTAATCTATAACTAAATAAGGTGTGAATGTTTTTGTTCCGGAAAATAATAGAGTTTGAAGTGTAGTCCGATTAATTTATAAAATTAAAAGTTATTTATAATTAAAATAATTTTTATTAAGAATAATTGGTAATTGAGATAGTTTATATTAAGAATAACACCTGTGTTTATTGCATGGATTGCTTAGATTACATAAATTGTAGAAATATATGTGCATAGTTTTAATATATACATGTATGTGTAATTTTAAAATATCAATTTATTATATTTTGCATATAAATGATATGTCAGGAAGAAAAGCTAAACAGAAATAAGCCAAGGAATGTATGTATATAGACTACTTATAAATATTTGATGGAAAAAGATATTTTGAAGAGAATTTACATTATGTGATTGTTTATATTTAATACGAAAAGAATTTATATATCGATAAGATTAATTTTTGAATGACTTGTTGATATAAAACTCTTTATGAGTGCATTCAGCTTTCTAAGAAATATAATTTTTAGTAAAAAATGAATGTCATTTGGGCCCAAGAGAGAGACAGAGAGTTTTGAAAGTGAAAATAAAAGCATGCGCCACAAAATGGCTGAACTCAAAGACCAGACGAAGTTTCCTGTGTTCCCCACTCACACTTGCGATTTGATGCAAAATCACAAAAGAAGGAACCACCCAATAAACCTTAACTAACACGATGCAGACAACCTGTGCATTATTACTTCACTCATAAAAAACAATATTTATTTGTTTATTTTTCCCACTACTTTTAATATTTTTTTTATAGTTTTACCTATTAATACTTAGTATAATAAACAGATTTTTTTTTTTTTACGAGAGTAAAAAAATATTACAATGTTTTCTAGCATACTTGTCAATGTTTCATTGATGAAACACAATGTGTAATACCAAAATAAGACATATAATTTGTATACCTAAAATCCGAACTATGCCACATGCATGACAATTTAGAATTGAGAAAAAAAGTTCAACTTTTTTTGTCTGACTAATACTGTGTCGATTATTTACCAAACATTGTTTACTTAGACGACATTGAATTAATTATTTATCAAAGTAACATATAGTTCACTTGGAGGCTAGAACTCAATGACCTAGAAATTCTAGCCAATATAGTTTTGATTTAGTTAAGTTTTGAATTTTTGATAAATTTGAAAACTTGTAATTTGAATTCACATTTAACTCTTGTAGTATATCGAGTCTTCAAGATTGAATTTTTACATACATTGTTATGAAGAATAATAATTTCTATTAAACAGGTCATTACAATTTTTAATATTAATTTATATTAAATTATTCAACTTGATTATTATTAAATTGACTTATTCATTTATTTATACACAGTTTACTATATAAAATTTTGCCCATTATGCTATTTGCATGTTTTTATTATTATTATTAAAACAGTGCCATTTAGAAAAACAATCTTTATCGAAATTATAATGTAGGATATACAATTAATTTAAAGTTAACACAATAAACTTTTAAATTATAAGAATATACTTTCAAAATGAATACTGTTCATTGTAAACATGAATAACAAAGGTTTATCTATGACTGAAAATGATTATGATATATATTAAGTATGATTATGACCTCTAAAAAATAATTGATACTCCTTCTCTTTTAATTCAAGTGATTTGGAAAATTCTGCACATTACCTAGATATAAGTGAATATTAAGGATGCAACAAAAGATTGTCCCGACTTAGCTGTTTGTGGTAATATTTTTAGAGGTAGTAAGGAAAAAATATTGGTAGGTTTTCTGTTTTTTAGGTTTGCAAAATTCTCTTTATGTAAAATTTTTGTTATATATACATTTGAGTATGTTTGGAAGTTATCTTTAGTTGGATTTCAATTTTTTACCTAAATAGTATGCTACTAAAAATAATTTAGTATTTTAATAAAATAAATTTATATATGAATTTTAAAATATTTATTATTTTCAATAAAATGACATTAGTTACAATTCTTTTAAAATTATAATTATTATCTTAAAAACAAAAATTCTAACAGGCCTACAAGTCGCTCGGTCCAACCTATTTACGAATTGGGCCTATAAGCTAAACGGACCGAGCCCAAAATAACCTCATTAACATAGCAACTACTTTTTTTAATTTACTCAGCTTCTGTTTTAGGTTATTCAAACTAGTATATCTCGGTATTACTTATTTTATCACTTTTAGATACAACTTTTTTAAGTTAAATTTTCATAATATTTAGATCTCTTAAAAAAATAGAGTAATTATTCATTAATATACAAAAAATCATTGATAGTTATCAAATTTGTTTTTAAAGTTAATTATTCTTCTAATCGATTAACTGTAGTATAACGTTTAAATGTTTGTATAAATATATGACCTTTTTTGTTTTACTCCTTTTAAATACTTTTTTTTAGTCTATGTAAATATGTTACTCTTCTTTTTGCTTACTCTATATAAATAGGTTATCTTATAAATTATCAATTTTAGTTTTCGTCCTTGAAAAAACAATTATCAATTTTATTTTTCATAGCAAATCTATTTTTTTTTTACGTGAAACAAAAACAAAAAATAAAAATAAAAATTAGAATAAAAAACACTCATAAATATCTACCAAACATGCTTTTTCAATAGGGTGACAATGTGATTTTGGCTTGACAAGCCAGCCTGCAGACCTGCCAAAAAAGTGTAGGATGGACTGAGATATTGAACCCGCTAACTCGCAAAAGTCCGACTCACATAATTTGTAACCTGTGCAGGCTAGTTCACATAAAAAAAACTTAAACTTGTGTGTATTGATTACTTTCTTCTGAACTTGTGCATGAACTTTATAAATTCTTATATGAGTAGAAAAGACAAGTGTTATGTATTTTTGAATGTGCTAAAATTTAAAGAATATATTGTGTATGTCAAAGTACAAATATGAATATAATGAAAATGTTGAATTATCAATTTATCATTCAATTCTCCAAAATCTTTGCTTAATTTTGTGAACTTGTTAAAGTTTATCAATTTTTAAACATTGAAAATTTTATCATAAAATTTAAAAATAAAAAAAAAATAAACGAGCTGCCCGCAAGCCAAAACTTATGTGGGAAAAACAAAGGTTTTTCAACCCGCATTTTCAACACACAACTAGCCAAGTGCGGGATGAACCTAAATAGATCAGACCGACCTGCATTATCACCTCTACTTTTTGAGAAAGGTGAAAATATGACTATATGTTAAATATAATTATATCTAAAGGTTAATACACATACAAAATAATTAAACACAACAATAAATTTAAAACTTAATCGCAACATTACATTTTTCAATTAGTTTCATAATAAGTTCCAAGATCCCAGTAAATTTGGAAATTAACAATATTTCTTCATAATTACATCATTTCGTTAGCAATCCTGTGATCTAATTAATAGAAAAATTTATATCTAAATTTAATTTTATAAACAATCAAGAATTAAGAAAATGATAAAAAAGTACGTAAATTTAATCTCTGAATGCATGCTTGATTGTAATAATGAGTAATCCCTCGTTTTGTCATAATTGTTTTAATTTTGATAGCTATAATGTTAATAGCTACATTTTATGTTAGTAACTTTAGTTTTAATATATAATTTTTGTTGGTAAATTTTTTGAGATGTGTTGGAATATTTTATGATTTTCAAGTTTGGAAAATTTGTAAATACAAATAAAACTTAAAAAAAGAAAGTGTTTGACGTATGTAAGTGTACTGAAAGAATGTTAAACTGTATTATAGCCGACATCCTTTGACGTAAGTTAATGCGCCATTAGACGTTAAATGCTGCCTAACTTTAATCTAAAATAACACCAATTAGATGTTGGTATTTTATGGTATCTTTCTTTAAGGGATGTCGGAGCCCACCAAACTAACTTTCTTGGATGTCAATTTTAAACACTAACATCAACTTAACATCTTCGATTAAAAACGTCAAGATCAAAAGTAACACACGTCAAAACTATTTTTGTATTAGTGACTATGTGTTGCAATCATTTCTAGTTAACACAAAATCACAAAATCTAACACGTCAACAATATTACATAGGAAAATTATATTTTTTGACAGTTTTATCGACAAACTTGTATTGTGGATAATCGTTACTAGAATAACTGCATTATCAATGGTCAGAAATTGACATTAAGAAACAAATAAAGAAGTTAATGTAATAATTAAAGAAACTTCACTACTTATAAGCTGCTATGAACTGCTCCTATATGACAGTTCACAAATCATATTTAATTTAAATACAAACTATGCATTGCACCTGGTGACAATATATATTATGCAGATTCCATATGCTTTTATTATAAATCAAATCCAAAATCAATAATGGTCCTATTCATTTTAGGCTGTTGGGAAAGTAAGGCCTGAAAAATAATTTCTTTTAGCACCTACTGTACCTTTTTTTTCCTTCTTATATTCATGTGTGGAAAAGTCTTAATAATTCATGGCTCACAAATAAAAAATCTATACTAGATTATAGTCTAAATTTTTAAAAAAATGTAATTAAGATTATACAATTCAAAAAAATATTTGAAATAGTATTATCTGAAATATATTTCTAGATGACACTCTATAAATATATTCTATATTATGTAATTTAAAAATTTATAATATATTTTTAAATCTTAGAATTATTTTGTATTATGTAAAAAAAATACATTAGTAGAGTATTTTAAGATCTAAACATATATTTTGAATTGTGCAATTCATAATAATTATATAGGTTTCGAAATCCATAAATCTAAGGCACATGCATTTTTCACCATTTCTAACACCTGCACCAAGATCCTGGAAAAAATCATAAGGTGCAAAAAGAAATTGCTTAGAAAATGTAAGAACTATTTAGTTGTTTTTTGTTAAGCAGTAATTGGAGCCCATAAGAACTTAACCCAAATGATTTTTGTTTTAAAACAAAACAAAATATTTGGGAAGCTGAAAGCCCGAAGGCAAGGAATATATGGGCTGAACACAAAGTTAAGCCCATTTCCAAACAGATGTCTCTGGCTTTTATGCCCACAAACGTTAATGCTTGTTGTTAGTTTTTGGAGTTTTAAATTAAATATATATATATATATATATATATATAACTTTGTTTTTATATAATATATTAAAAATTAAATAAAACTAAAAAAAATAAAAAATTTAAACTTTAAATTAAAACATAATATAAAATAAAAAAAATATTTATATATATATATATATATAAGCCTGAGGTCAAGATTTCGACAATGGTTTGGTCTGAGCTATCCAAGGAGGCTTGATAGGCAGTTGAGGCAGTTGGTTTGGATATCGAATCCATTGGAGGGCTTGATTAAGTGGTTTGTAATTAATGACGAGGCGAGGAGATCCTCGTTCGATTTCAGAAGCCTTGTTAACATAAAATGCCGCACAAGACCAAGGACTTTTAGATTTTTGGATTAATCCCTTCGCCAGAAGGTCATTAATCTCAGATTGACAGTGTTTGACAAGTTCAAGACTCATCTGGATTGGACGGGCTTTGGTTGGGATAAGCCTATCATTGAAGTCCTTTTCATAAGGGAGATCAACCATATGCTTCTTTCTTTCCCAGAAAGCGTTAGGGAGTTCAGAACAAACTGTGTTCTGGATTCGAGTATGAAGATTAGAAATCTTCGTTTGGACGGAAGATGTTGCCAATTGGCTTTTAATTGTCTCAAAAGAAAGATCATCTTTTAAGAAATTAATCTGTTTCTGTTTGGCCTCTATAGGATTGAGGCTTCGATGAATTGGGTTGTTCAAGAATTTGAACAGAATAGTTTTACCCAGGTACTGGGTAGAGATACCTTGATTGGTGATAGTGATTGGGAAAATGGTTTTGATGAATGGAGTTCCTAGGATTACTTCATTCGAAAGGTTTTTTACCAACAGGAATGGGGTTTCAATCTGGAGACCATCATTCTTGATTATGGCAGAGGGGAGTTTGTACTGAATCTTCAGGCTTGATCCATTAGCCGTTCGAAGTTTTTCAGAAGATTTATGAAAGTATTTCGTAGGTACGAGTCCTTCGAGAATACAATTAGAGTCAGCACCGGTATCAAAAAGTGCGACAGTTTGGAGGGAAAAACTTCCGATTTGAATATGGATTGGGATATAGAATTTTTGAATTGTGCAACGGTTGATAAGCGCTGCAAACAGATTGTCCTGTTCTGAATCACTACTAGGATTGGAACTGGGAGTTTTGATATGATCATCATCATTGGGATGATCCGAGAGGATTTCTGTGATTTGAGTAATTACATTTTGATGTAATTGCTGCTGATGTTTGAGATTTCGAACTTCATCTTTTAAAAGATGAATTTCAGTTTGAAGATCTTGGATTGTTACAGGCTTGGCTGTAGATTTTTCTAAACGCTTTAGAGTTTGGGTAAGATCAAACCTATTGTTAAAAAACCTATTACTAGATTTAGGTTGGCTAGGATCAGGTTTTCTAAGAATCATTTTGAGTTTATCAAGATACTCTTCTCGTTCATGAGGATCTTGAATGGACTTGATTGCATCGATTAGCAGATTTTGTTCATCATTATGAAGAACGTTAATTGTAGGAGAGTCAGAACTCTCATCAGAGGATGACGAAAGATCATCATCAGCTTGGATTTCTTCAGAAGATTCATCGCAATCTTCTTCGGAGAGATTATAACAGAGTTGCAAAAGTTCCTCTGTTTTAGATTTTTCGAGATTGAGTTCTTCAATGGAAGAGACGATACGACATTGTTTGGCAAGATGACCTTGCCGTCCACATTTGAAACAAGTCCTAGTTTCTTTAGACTTGTCAAAGGATTGGTTGGAGATATGCGTAGACTTAGACTTCGAGGGTCTAGCAGATCTGGATTGAGTTTGGCGGTTACTAGATCTCTTAGTTCTAGTCCTGGATTGTTGGCCAGACCTATAAGGTTTAACCGGATGATTATCCTGGGTTCTGGATTCATGGAACCTCTGGGTTTTTCTGGATTTAGTTCTGGATCCAGAAGGTTTGTCGGAACAAGGAAGTCCAAATTGTTGGCAAAAACTACCTAGATCCTTACGGTTCTGGGCTTTTTCTCTGGCCAATTGATTTTGGATTTTCTCGTCTTGGCAAATCTTAAGACCTACCTTTTGGATGTAAGCTATGAGCTGGCCATAACTTAACTGATTGTAAGGGATTTCGCCATTAAACTGGGTCCGAATCTTTTCCCTAACTTTGTCTCCTAAAGATTTAGGAAGTCCAGCTAGGAAGGTTTCTTTCCAGAATGGTTGTTGACAATCATCACGGGTAAAAACTCTAGTGAGGAAGGTATCTTTATAATACCTAAAGCCACCTAAGGTTTTACACCTCAGTTTGGATAGGAGGTCACCTGAACGATCTCGCCAGATATTAGGATCTCCTATGAAATGTTGAACGATAGACATGATGAGAGTGTTGACGGCATCAGGAACAGGTTCGCCCCTGTTAGTGATGATATTTCCGTCAGCATCGGTTTTGACCGCATTGAGAATTTGGTCTCTTTGTTCGTCAGAGAGGTAGCTATCCCACCATCCCTTAAGTTGACCTGAGAAGCCTGAGGTCAAGATTTCGACAATGGTTTGGTCTGAGCTATCCAAGGAGGCTTGATAGGCAGTTGAGACCATAGCCATGTGCTGAAGGGTATTGAGTATGTTATACTCAGATTGACCATCTATGTTCCATTCATAGATGTTGTTTGCGCTGAATGATCGGAAACTTTGACCATTCTTTTCTTCCAGTAACAAGTCTGGAGCTGTGGCACGATTGTAGTAGAGTTTGGAAGGCTGCTTCCAGTTAGCTGCCTTGTTGATTACAGGATTAAGACTTAGAACAGATTTAGAGTCAGAATTAGGTTGGCTTTCCGCATCTGATCCTACGGAAGATGTTCCTAATTTGTTAATCCTAAGATTCTGTTCTTTTTCCTTTTGGGAAATACTCCGGGTAATAGTTCTAGTGCTACTGCCGGGTGGAGTGTCTTCGATTACAGGAGGAAGCCTAGATTCTGCTCTAGAACTAATGGATTCTCCTATAGATTTCTTCCAGTCAAGGTGAACTAGTCTAAGTTTCTGCCTAGTTTGTTCGGTTAGATTGGAAGGTTTGAACAATGGTTTGACCTGGGTTTGAACTAAGGGATCAGGTTCAGAGGAATCCTTAGTTTTGGTTTCAGGGATTGTTTTAACTTCACTAAGCTTTTCTCCTATGGTCTGGAGATATTGGTTAGTGTAGTTGTTTTGTTCCATAAGGGCCTTGATATCTTGGGCACCTACGGTATCATCAGACTTATATTTGAAAGGAGATGCAAGATATTTATCTCCTAAGCCTGGGATGTAGAAACTACTGGAAGGAGGGAGGCTAGACTTAACATATTCTCCATTTTTCCTATGCCAGACAGTGATCGTGTTAATCTCAGAATCCTGAGAGACTGTAATGTTCCATGAAGGTTCAATATTATTTGCTAACAAATAAACATTAAACCAATCAAAGAAGCAGACATGGCATTGGACGTTTTCCAGGAATTTGTAGAAAAGTTCTACGATTTTAGTTTTTTGACCCTTAAAATTTTCAACGAACCAATTTCTCTGAGTTGTCCATTCCTCAGAAAAGAATTCACGTTGAAGGGTAGGCTTGTCTATGGTGTACCTATTCATGATAACCATATAGCATTTCAGATTGGGTTGGAGAGTGAATCTCTGATTTAGGTTCATCCTCCATATTAGAATAGATGGGTCGAGGGATTTGAGATGCAGTATCAATCCCAGCGAGACGAACTGAAGAAGGGACAGAAGAGAAGGATCTTCTGGCCGACCTAAAGTTTGTGGATCTAACAGAGTTGGATCCTAATGACCTAGTGGTTTTAAAGGAACTACTCCTGTTAAAGGTTATAGTAACTTCACCAGCTGGGTCTTGATTGATTTCCCTAATCTCAGGGGTTGGTCTAGGAGCGGCTGTAACCGATCTGGTCACAGTCCAAGATTCAGGAAGGGATACTTCATCCCAACTGATAGAAGTGGGAACTACTACGTTAGCCTTACTAAAGTCAGTAAGAAAAAGGGTAGTTGATCCTATTTCTGGAGATTTGTAAACTTTGGAACTAATAGAATTCATGACTTTATATTGAATCCTATAGATTAAGGCTAAGGGAATTGATCCAGGTTTCATTTGGAGACCCTTAGTTTGGATTTGGAGATAGAGTGCATCTCGGATGTTTCTATCTTTAAGACTAATAGTCCGATTGGGAAAACAATTGAAAAAGATTGGTCCTTTAGCTAAGGACGTTTCTATGGTGCCTATGAGGGATTGATCGAATCTGTAGTGACGGATATCCCTAAGACAGCATAAGATTGAGGAATCTAAACCTTCTATTCCTAGAGGTTTTATAGCTACTTGAATACAGCCTATGTGGAGATAGTTGTATTTTTTAGCTTGATTCCTAAGGGTTTGTTCATCTAAAAGATGGAATTCTTCTTCCTCAGAAGTAAGAGGGATTTGTTTTTCGGTTGTTTTGATGATATAATCGGCTTGTTTAAACCAACTACCATCGAGTTTGTAGATTTCATTGTTTGAAATTTTTGGGAGCTGCCAATCGTCAAGCTCCTGATTGTGGTTTTCGAAGCAATATTCTTCATCGAAAACGTTTGAAGTAGATCTGGGTTGGTGCTCTTGGAGCGATGAGGATCCCGGTTGGGATGATTTAAAAGAGAGCTTGGAAAAGAGGGAGTTCAGCATGATGAGAGGGAGAGAGAAAAGAGAAGGGAGTAGAAGAGCGCAAGAGGGAAGAGCAGAAAAGAGTGAGTGCAAGCAGTTTAAACAAAATCCTAGTATCATTGCCTTCATCTAGTTCAGTAGCAGGATATGAATGAATCTAGCATGCATACTCAATTAAAAGACTATCAGATAATAGTATTCATAGCTATTGATAGAATACATGGGGATTTTGTTGAGTTTTATAATTTTTTAGTTTGTTTTTAAATTAACCAACCAACTAATCATTTGACCTTCGTGTAAGCACCAACTGCGAGCAAAGGGGATCTTTCGACCCCAAGTGCCGAGGCACTCCTCTAGTATATACCTCAAAACTATATGCCCACTACAAGCAATATAGTCCAAGATACGCGCAGTGTTTGATGTATCCAGTCAAACTTTCAGCCAGCAAAATTAATTTTGATTTTAACAGAATTTTTAACTTTACAACATTACCTTAGGCCAGAGTTCAAGTCCATCTGTCTTTACTTCGGTCTCAGGTGTCCCACAGTGTCGACTTACTGCCCCTTGGGCCTTACCGCGTCACATCTAGGGCCCATATATACCACCTCGCAAAGGCAACTGTTCCGGTTCCAGCTAAGGTGTGGCACAAGTGAATTTACAGTTTTAACATAAAGCTTTTTAACATAAATCATGGAATAAAGAGCTTTTAATTTCCTTGGAATGGGAGTAGACAACTGTCTTAATATACTACCGCGTACGCATGAGTAAGATCCTTCTAAGAAAGACCTCCGGAGCATACGTAAGTGTAGTCTATCAAGAACAGCCTCCCCTTGCCCATTTTCCAGAAACTATAGGCTCTCGTCCGCATGATTCTGGTAAATTAAATGACATATTTTTGGTTCCCCAGTACTCAATATAGCAGAATAATATTACATAAGAGTCTAATATTGAATAAACACGTTAGATCCAGCCATATAATCCTACTTCCCCATCAGGCTCTGATACCAAGAGACCCGAGGATCAGACGGGGAAGATCATCGGAAGGCGGAGAGTATGTTCATGCAAAAATAAAACAATAAAAATAAAACAAATAAAAGACTAGGAATTAAAAGCTCAAAACATAAACTTAGTTAAAGCCCAACCGCGGCAGAGCCAACTGAGAGGGCGGACTGGGTTGAGAAGAGAAAGATTAATTAAGAAAAATATAATACAAAAGAGTTGTATTGATTGAAGGAGAGAGGATCTTACAAGAGGGGGAGGGGAGTTGGAGCTTCTCTCTCTAAAACTCTTTCTAAAAAATTGCACACCTTCACAATAGGTGAGTGATTGAATAAATAGACAAAATTTTACTATTACAACAGTAAATTACTATTACAACAGTAAAATGAGATTTTCCGCTACAGTAACAGTGTCGTATCCGCAGTTCCGCTACAGCAACAGTACCGTATCCGCAGGATTGAATAGTAACCGTATATACCGTATTTTTGAACAGTAAAATACAGTATAATACTGTTTTGGTTACTCTGAGATCATTTCTTCTTCTTCTTCAGAGTCTTCCAGGTTCATTCCGAAGCACATGTCTTCGTTCTGGAAATAAGATCCTGATGAAGATGACGAGGATGCCTTGGACGTCTTCTTAGTCTTGCCTTTGGAAGAGCTTCCTTCAGAGTCAGTTTGAAGGAGACCAAGGATTTGATGGAGATTCTGGGCTAATGTTTCATCATTAGCTGATGCTGCTATTGCTGCGGCAATTTGGGCTTTCCGGTTGAGAAACTGGCTGGTTTCTGGGTCGGCAAGCTTGAGGGCCTTAGGGTTCTTCTTGAACCAAGATGAAACCCCTTGAGCATTTGCATGGGTGGCGTCAAAATTGTCCCACCATTTGACAGATAATTGTTTTCCAAGTACTGGGAGTAACTTGGAGGATTGATCCTTCCGAAATTGGTGTTGCCAGGTGAAAATCCAGGCAAGCGAGAATTTTGAAAAGAAATGG
>Ga0214543_1007098_pt1 | contig 19459 bp, 4 predicted proteins | sample CNSS2metaG_FD_160094 | JGI IMG/M metagenome (GOLD analysis project Ga0214543, IMG submission 160094) | Root nodule microbial communities from cowpea collected in UCLA plant growth center, Los Angeles, California, USA - CNSS2 | ecosystem: Host-associated > Plants > Roots > Nodule | place: USA...
ATATATACATATATATATATATATAAAATAAGTTATTTATTGTTTTTATTTACACACTAAGAATAATCTTATAGTTTTTATTCACTATAAGTCTCAAATTATTATTATACCAACCGATAAAATGGAGCAAAATCCACTCAGAGATGCACGCCAAAACAATAATTAAGAGAAGAAATTGCTCCTTGCACAATTAAAATAGGTAAGGGAAAAGAAGATAAAGTTTGTAATGTTTCGATCAATATATTAAAACTGATTTTATTTTGGAATTTGCAATACAGGGAATATTCGCCTAAGTTTGCATTCATTTAAATCTGTACTTTGTCTAAATTCATATTTAAAAAATAAAAATTCTGGAATCAATAATTTTTGTGACACTTAGATGTTACATTTTTTTATATATATATATATATATATATATATATATATATATATATATATATATATATATGTGTGTAGAGAGAGATAGATAGAAGAAAATATATGAATAAAATAAAATAAGTTTCTCTTATAAATATCTTATATGCGTATAATCTTAAAGAATTGTTAACACTCATATACAATAATATTTCATATTGTAACATGACTCATATTTTATATTATACTATGACTCTTAAAATTTTACTAAGTCAGCATCACAATTAAGTTCGCATTCCAATTAAATTTATATCAAACTATCAAGATCAAAATGTAGACTTAAGCGAATGTTTATTGTACATTATATAGAATGTTAATAAACTATAACTAATGAAATAAATTTCAATCACATCTCATTAAGTTTTTGCAAGTTATGCTGATTTTTTTTTTAATTTATATAAACATTTTGTTTCAAAATATTATATTATTACTCTTATTTTATATTATATATGTAAATCCTTCAATTTGAAAAAAAAAATATTACTCTCGTAATCTTAATAAAAGATACTACTATAATAAAGAAACAAAAAATTTTAAATATAATTTAAGAATGAACAATTTAAGTAGCAAGACAAAGTTAAATAAACTTAAAAACAAAGGTTCCAACAACATCAGAGTTGGATTGGATTCAATTTTCATTTAACCTATAATCCATATAATATATACTTTAAAATCAAACAACATTATTAATAGGGGTCGACATCCTGTTGAATTAGATCGGATTTAGTTTCAATTTTATTAATTCAGTACAATTCAAATTTAATATTTTCAAAATTATATTTAATTTAATGGATTAATCAAATACAGATTGTGGGTTAACTTGAACAAATTATTCAAATTTATTTGATATTGAATCAAATTTCACTACAAAAATAATTGTTTTTAGCGGGGGTTATATTTGGCGTTTCTGGGGGTTTTAACCCCCACTAATGGTTTTACCAGGGGTTTAAGATTCTCCTGGAAGTGCAAGCGTGGCTAACGGATTACCGGGGGTTTTTAGCAACCCCTGGAAGTAGCGCAACTTACCGAGGGTTTCGAAAACCCCCATTAATGCCTGGGGTTCTGAAAACCCCCACTAATGCTTGGGGTTCTGAAAACCCCCATTAATGCATGGGGTTCCAAAAACCCCCAGTAATGCATGGGGTTTACAAAAACTCCAGCAATGCTTGAGGTTCTGAAAACCCCCGTTAATTCCTCGAAAACCCCTGTTAATACCAAAAAGTTAGTGCTCATATTATTATGACATTGCTATAATGCTAAAGTTGTACTTTCCTGAGAATTGATTTATTTAATTAATTATTTGAGTACAAAAAGAATGTTATTCTATAAAATTTCCTATTTATTACTTAACATTTTGGTATCAATCAATACAAATAAGCAAAACCTTCAATGCCACTTCAAAATAAGCAATCAATACAAATATTCATTCAAATGGTATCAATACAAATATTCATTCAAATGGTACCAATAGTGGACTACCAGTCATAATGCTCTTAACATAATAAGTGTTGGAGAGGTAGCATTTGAATGACAGTGACATAATAAGCAATGCACTATCTACCTACAATAAAACCAAAATTAACCAAAAGTTTCCTAAAAGCATATTTGTTGACAAATTTCAAAAGTAAACAAAATATATCATCTAATACGGTGTTGGATGTTGATAATTTGTTTCTTCGTTAGGAACACTTCCTTGTTAATGCCTGGGGTTCCCTGTTAATTCCTTCTTTTTCACTCTGGTATGTATATTCATTTTCACTCTATTCCTTCTTTTTCAGATCTTACTTACCATGCAAAACAAATATTTCAATGCATTTTTTATCATATTAAATTCATTTTACACTTTATTTGCTACAACAATTATATATATATATATATATATATATAATTAATAGGATAAGTTCTTAATTATATATATATAATAACGTATGACAAAAACATTGCAGGGGCTGCATTGAAACATGTTTCTTAATATCAAAATTTGAAGTAGTTTATGTTGTATTTTTCCATCACCCCACTTGAAGTATATATAATTAATATCAACCCATACACCAAATACATTCCCAACACTAACTCTAAACTAATAAAATCCCTTTACTCACTCCCTGTTACTCTTCTTAAATTAATCCCTATTCATCTCGGTTTCCGCTCCAATAGATTTCCTAACAAACAAAATCCTCTCTCCAATCTCTAATCATGCCTCTCTTTACCATTTTTTCATTTCAATTTCAAACCAAAAAAATACTTTAATAGGGTAAGTTCAATTTCAAACCAAAACAATACTTTAATAGGGTAAGTTCAATATATTGAAGGAATTTGCAGTGATCGGAAGCACGTATAATACATAAAGTAACTATTTAATTCTCGTGGCTACCAATGGCATGTGTTAAACTTACATTACATCTCATTTTGCAAGCTATGACATGTTGCGATTAGTTTAATATATTGGAGACTGCACCACGAACAACCCAGGTGCTATATCCAATGGAAGTTAGCCAAATCCAATGGAAAGTCTTCATTGGAGACTGCACCACAAACAACCCAGGTGCTATATAATCAATTCATTCAATTGAAACCATCGCCATGGGAATGCCGAATGCATATAAAAAAAATAAATAAATTCAACTCAACTAAATCCCTAACATCTCTACTCAATTACCTCATCATGCTGGATCTCTCTGTCTCCAATCCAAGAATAATAAGAAAATAGCATTTAAGTCCCATGTCAGAAAGAATCACAAGCCAATTATTTCCCATTCCCCATTCACAACCTGGTTGTCTCACCATCATCCTTAGATTCACTACAATCTTGTTTGTCTTATCTCACCAAAGGACTACAAGAATCTTTCGCATCCAGACAACACAGATAGATCTACAAAACTGTTCATTTGACTAGTACAATCACACACAACCCACAAACACAGACAATTTTTTTTAAAGCTAACACCTCTTCTTTTTTTGTGTGATATATTATATATATCAGATTCTTCAATGGCTCTTTAAAGGTGCACATGAACCAGAAAAAAAGAGGAGCAGCAGTAACAACTTCAGTATCCCTCCCAAAAGAGTATACACAATAATCATTATTGCCTGAAGCATCTTTTGTTGTGTCTTCAATGTTCACATTAACATTTCCAATTAGCTCACTTTCTTTCAAAGATATTGCCTGAAACCACCATATGTTTCTTTCGTTATTCAGTTAATAAAAAATGAACATTTTAAGTAAAAGCAACATAACTTACATTAAGAACCTAACACTCTGATGATATGAACAATTCATAGCATACATAACATAAGGAGTTCTCCCTCAGATGTATTGATTGATATTTATGATCATGATGGCATCATTTCAAAATGAAAATAGAAACTAATAGTGTAGGACAAATGAACTCACTTTACCTCACTTAACTTTGCGGAAAGCTCATCAAGCAATTCAATGCGTCTTTTAGACTTGTCCAAAGCCTGCAACACCTTCTACCTCTGAAAAAGCATTTCCCTTGCATAATTTTCCTCCCCTTTTGAATGCTTATAACGGCCTATTTTTGAAGCTTCTCCGCAACTTCTGACAACCGCAGAAGCCTCAATCTAGCATTAGTTACTGTTAACCACCACATTAGTTTTGTATTAGAAAAATACTAATCACTAATTCAATTTCCCTTTCATCCAATTTCCTCTTTTTTTTTGTTTCTCTTCCTTTTTCATCACTATCTATTACTTTTTCTTCCTATTTCTCTCTTTTTCCCATCCCAAATACACCCCATTTTGGGGTGCGCTTTTATAATCACTCATTAAATTAGAATAAATCAAAATGTCATCCTCAAATTATTGGCTCCTCACCTAAATAGTTCCTAAAGTAATTAAATTGTTTAAGCAGACCGTGAAGTATTGAATATCCATCATTTCATCGCCTAAGTTGATGTATTTCAGTACAGTTCAGAAATCAATTTGGAGAAATTTTCGACACTGAAGGACTACATATCATTGTCTTGATAACCTCTTGAGCTACTCAGATAATTTTTCTTACAAGAGTAATACTTCAAGGTCCAATTGATGCATGAACCCTTTGGACAGTTGTTCAGTTATATTCCCTCAAGTAAGAATTGGAAGTGAAAAACTAAAACTGTAATCATACTCATGGACCTGACTATAAAGGTGTTTTTCAGAAAACATTAATTCAAATAGAGAAAGAAAATCAGAACGAAAGAAGGTAGCAATGTGAAATGGGTAGGGTTACCCTTGGCTCTGGTGGCGTCAGCCTCAGCGTGAAGATGATCAATTTGAGAACACAATTGCTCTGTGTTGATGACAGTTGTAGAAGCAGAAGAAGAAGATGAAGAAGCGCAACACGTGGGCCTCCATGAAGGAACAACCATGGCCATAGTCGTCACTCTAACACAGTTCATTATCATCGCTTTCTCTCTTCCAATCTGCGACCTTACACTAACAAACAATTTCTCATAACATAGCAGTAACAACTTCAAAATCACTAACCTAAGCTAATTTTACTTCTATCTACTTAAGAAAGCATGAAATCTAAAATATGACCTTGTGAACCTAAAATTAAAATTGAAATGCAAACATTCACTATGTGCCTAGAATAAAAAACAGAACAGATTTCAAGGTAAAATTGATAAAAATATAAAATTCTAAAAATAGCGTAAAAGAATTAGGAAAAGGAAGATGGAACCAGGTGCATATGTGCTTGTCCATAGTACTTTCTTGTTGCAGCAATAGTTCTTCATCTTGTGTTAGGAAGTGAATAATTAAAATGGACTAGGATCCATTGAATCACTTACAACAGCTGCAACTATCTCAAACTTGCACCTGTTCATGCACCACAACAAAGCACACAAGCAAAAATGATACCAAAATAACACTGGAACAACGGTAAAAGTAGTAACAGAGCTAAGACTAATCTTAAAAAAATATCAAAGAAAAGGAGGAAAAGAAATGAAACTAAAAATAGAAAAATAGGGAGAAGAGGGGAACATTATCGATGACACTAGTGACATTTTCTGGCTTTAATCGACGACATCACCATGACGAGTGGCAATCAGCAAACTCAAACTGACTACACCTATGGCAGTGGTTGGTAGAAGGCTCGTGGCAGTGCAATTCGCAAAGATAGAAGGAGTCACTTGAAGGAGAAGGGGAAAGAAGGAGATACCACCATCAGCGCCTCTAGTCATGGCAACGCGACGTGATGATGGTTGTTCAACCTCCAGTGGCGACAAGGCTCTCACGGCAAATACGACGACTGGCGGTGGCAATGCTCGTCGGAGAAGGAGGAGTGGTGGCTCTATTGGACGTAGCAAAGGTTTCATATTTTAGGGATTTGGAAGAAGGGGATCAACGAACTTGTGTGTCGGGGACGAAGATGAACATGGAAGGGCGTTGGTGGCACCGATGTCGGAGATGCGTTTCATCGATAACAGTGGGTGGCAACAAAGCTTCTCTTGTCTTCCATAGTCAAGATCTAGACTTCACATCACAAAAAACATCATAGCACAGAATGTCAGAGAGAAAATGAAAATGAGCTGAGTCACAGAGACGAGAGAATGAAAATGAGCTAAGTGGGAAATTGAAGACAAATAGGTAAAAAAGTTTAAATCAATGAATTTTACTGGGATTTTAAGAAAACCCCTGACGCTTTTCGAGGGTTTCTTAAAAAACCCTTGACACTTTTTGGAGGTTGTTAGAACCTCCATTATCTTTATGTTTACTTGAGTTTTTTAAAACCTCCGGTGATAAACCTCCGTTAAAATTAAATATTTTGGTAGTGTTTCTTTTCAAAAGGTTATACTTGTAGTTTAGTTTTAAATAAAAGAAATAAATTAACTAAATTTGTAGTAAAGAAAAATCACATCAAATGATCTTAATAATTTATGTTTGTAATACACTATAAACTTATATAATTTATTATTACATTTTAATAAAAACATATCATATCAAAACTAAAATTTAAAATATATCTACAATTTTGTAGATATTTAAAATTCCCTAAAATCATTATCATGCTATCTGTTACCCGTTGACCCTACTCAACCTAATTGAATACGTCCAATTTTTTCTCTGGATACTACAAGTATTGAGATTTATTGTTGAGGCCTAGATGCCAGAATATTTTAATGTTTAATCCCTGACTTTTTTAGGGTGCAATAATGGTGTATAATACATTTTAGAAGTAACAAATAGTTATGACTTGTTTCAAGAAAGATGAAATGGGTAAAAATGAAAATAAAATATGTATAGGAGTAAAAACAACAATCTTAAAAATTGTGAGATTTACTATTCTTTATCTTTTCCATTATTTTTTTGCCTTTTACTAAATTAAATAAAATCCATAATTTTAATGATTTTTCTTATTATTTCCTATCTATTTTACTCTACCAAATTACTAAATATTCAATTTTACTATTTACTCTTTTGTTCAACTTATTTCTTTAGTATTTTTATTTTCTTTATTTTTCTCGTTAAAGCCAAACAGAAAATTAAAGTTCGGAGAGTAAAATCAATTGCTTTAGATGTCCTTTTTAAATCTATATATAAAAATATGTTATTTTAACTTGTTGTTTTGGTAATATGATCGTACAGTCTTTTAATTATAGTCTGTCATGAAAATTTTGCTAATTTTTATTGTAATTAATTATATTATATAATATTTTTACAATAACTTCTAATTGATGGTATGAATTGTTTGCACGAACAAAATATCAAGCTAAAGTTGTTTATATTACTTATAAAAAAATATATTTCCAATGTATCTAAAATATGTTAATTTCAATTTAGTCTTTTTAAAAATATTGTTGTTTATTTTTTTGAATTTAAAACAGATAATGATATCTCTACACCCCAACAAATTTACATCAGCTATTAATATTCATTATTTTTTTACAGTTAAAAAACATATTTTGTAGTTATTATATTAATCTTAAAAGCATATAAGCATATTTTACATTACTGTTTGGTTTTTTCCTTATAAAAAGCTATCTGAATTAATTACAAGATGAAAAGTGACAAATATGTGAGAGATGATACCTAGATTTGGTTACAAATGCTTCAAGAAATGGCATGGAATTCAGCCGTTGACAAGGTAAGAGGAACCGTGGGATATTGTAAATGCCATTTTTTTTTGTTGGAAATTTCTTAATTAATTTATTTATTTGTTTGTTGTAGTTGTGGAAGATAACTTCAATTAAACTCAGCGGTCCCCAACAACTTTTATAGACTTCTTTAAGTGTAATTTGACAACTTCAATTAATTAATTAATCGAAGCATTGACCACCTCAAACTTAAAATTTAGTACTTTCTACCTATCACATCATCCTTTTTTAGAAAAGGATATCATCTATCACTATTATTTGTTTTTTTTCCTTATAAATATCTCTTTATAAATATAAAAGTTTAAATTTTTAAAATTATATTATTGATTAAATATATTTTTAATTTTTAACTTTAATGTAAAATTAGAATTCATTTATGTTTTAAACTTTGGTATATTTTAATCATCCAACTTAATGAATAGATAGATTTTCTTAATCTAATTATATTATTATTTTTTGTTTGGCATGTTAACTGCATTTTAAAATGAGATTGAATCTTGACTTTATAGTTTAAATGTCATGTTGAAACACGGTTTAACAAGAAAAAAAAAAAGTAACATTACTAGATTAAAAGAAATATTACTATTCATTTTCTAAATTTGAAGATTCTCAAATTTTAATTTAGGTTTTGAATTAAAACGTACCTGACCCTTATTTTGTTTATAAAATATGTTCTCAAGTCAATGCAATATGTATCGAAGTATATTTTTAATTTATTAGACCAAGGACGAAAGAGTGAACACAACACTTCCAAACAACAAATGACCTGCAATTTCTTTCTAGAAATCATGTTTCTAACTTGAGAAATTTCGGTGGAATTGCTATTTAGAGGGTTTCACATGGAATACACAAGGTGGTTCAAATAGCTATTAAACTTCCATTTTTCATCCTTCTTTTCGTAGAGGGTTCATTCCCCCGTGTTTGACTCATTCAATCGTAAAAGAGTGAACAATAATGTTAAACAACAAAACAAGTATCATTAACTACAACTCCAGAAGCACCTACCCCAACCAAAACCATATTTGTGGTATTCCATTTTCCATTGCACCCAACATCATTTCTCCAGTCATGGCAGCATCTTGCTACTGTAAGAAAAGTTATGTACATGCTTTTTTTCATGTAACATTAACACTCTTGCTTCTCGTAACACCTCATGCAGCTTCATTAGAATTCAACTATCAGCAAGTTGGTTACACTGTAAACGACTTCAATTTCTCGGGAGATGTTAAAGCTCAGGAAGGAATCCTCCAACTCACCATTCCTAAGCCAGATAGTTATGGTAGAGTGGTATATAACAAATTATTGCATCTTTGGGACAAGACCTCGGGAAAGGTTGCAGACTTCACTACCCAATTCTATTTTACCATCAACGCCGGAAATGAAACCAATCCGGGAGATGGAATCACCTTCTTTCTCGCAGATCCAAAGTTTCCAGACTCTGAAATAGATGGAAGTGGTATTGGTCTCGCTAGCCGTACGCAACTGAGGACTAAAAATTACGCAAAGGATTATCCTTTTGTAGCAGTGGAATTTGATACCATGGCTAATGACTGGGATCCGAAATATGATCATGTGGGTATCGATGTCAATGCTATTAACACTACTCACACTACAGAGTGGTACACTAGCATGGATGAAAGAGGGTATGATGCTGAAATTACTTTTGAATCTGCGTCAAACAGATTAAGTGCCACCTTCACTGGATATAAGAATAATTCCAAATTTGAACAGACCTTGTTCGCAGTGGTCAATTTGAGTGATATCTTACCTGAATGGGTTGAATTTGGTTTCTCTTCGGCAACAGGATACACTTATGAGGAACATACTCTTAGTTCATGGTCCTTCAACTCTAGTTTGGAGATTGAACAAGACAAGGGTGGAAGCAAAAGAGGGCTGGTGATAGGGCTGAGCTTTGGACTTGGAGTAGGTGTTTTAATTGCTCTTTTGGGGGTAGCTTTTCTTGTGAGATGGATGCTGAGGACTAGAGGAATAGAAGATGTCTCCCTTTTCGACCATGCTATGGACAATGATTTCGAAAAAGTTTCTGTACCCAAGAAGTTTTCCCATGAAGAACTGGCCAGAGCAACTAATAACTTCGCAACAGAAAACAAAATAGGACAGGGAGGTTTTGGGGCCGTCTACAGGGGATTTATAAGAGAGTTGAACACCTATGTTGCCATCAAGAAGGTGTCTCGTGGATCTAGACAAGGGGTGAAAGAGTATATGTCTGAAGTAAAGATCTTTGGTCAACTGAGGCATAAGAATTTGGTTCAACTCTTTGGGTGGTGCCATCAGCATGAGGACCTGCTGCTGATTTATGAGTTCATGGAAAATGGAAGCTTGGATTCTTATCTGTTCAAGGGAAAAGGCCTGCTGACATGGAAGGTAAGATATAATATTGCCAGAGGGTTGGCTTCAGCATTGTTATACCTGCATGAAGAATGGGAAGAATGCGTGCTTCACAGAGACATAAAATCCAGCAATGTTATGTTGGATTCTAATTTTAACACAAAGCTTGGAGATTTTGGGTTAGCCAGACTAATGGATCATGGGACAGGATCCAAAACAACTGGTTTAGCAGGAACAATCGGGTATTTGCCTCCTGAAGCTACCACAAGAGGCAAGGCTAGTAGGGAATCTGATGTATTCAGCTTTGGAGTAGTGGCTTTGGAGATAGCATGTGGTAGAAAAGCAATTGAATCTAATATGAAGGAAGAAGAGATATATTTGGTGGATTGGGTTTTGGAACTCCATAGCATTGGTGAAGTCCTTAAAGCCTCTGATCCAAGCTTATATGGACACTTTGATGAGAAGGAAATGGAGACGTTGATGATAGTTGGGCTTTGGTGCACTCACACAGAGTACCTCCAGAGACCTACCATTAGGCAAGTTGTTCAGATGCTTAATTTTGAAGCTCCATTGCCCATTCTCACACAAAGAGGATCAGTCTATAATGCATCTTTCAGTTCTATGGCTTCTAGGACTCATGCTTTTGCAAATAACCAACCTCTGTCTTCAACATCAAGCAGTAGTGTATTCACGGGGTCCTCACAATCCACCACAACTCTTGAAATCATTACTCCAACAGCTGCACATTTGCATACCTACTGAGTTTGATACATTTTCTATTCATCTTTTTTTTTCTTTTCTTAGTGAAATTCTGTGTCACATCATATGTATGTTCTTCCTACAATTTCAAGCCTAAATCTGGCCCTGCCATTGTGTAATGTTATAAAAGATTCTTCAACAGATCTAATACCGTTCTCTATTTTTTTTCCTGCCACGACTAGTTTATAACTCATTAGAAGTTGTGAGACAACTCTTGCAATTAGTAAGAAGCTGACATCTCCAATCAAACACTTTAAAACAATAAAATTCTTCTTCCTTAGTCAACATGAGATGTAAAATTTACACAAAAATGAACCTAACAAAACCATTAAAAAAATTAGCAACTATATCAATGGTTTATCCTCCTTGAAAAATTTATTCTTCACTTTGTTTAATCCAAATTGCAGATGATTTTGTTGGATTTTCCTCAGAAAACGCTACCTGATTCCATGTCATAGACGGTCCATTCATCAGCCACAGGGTGTCTAAAATAGATGCAGTTCCTCCTACATCCTACTTCACTGGCCAACACAGATACACTACAATTACTTCCCACAAACACTGCTCTTTCCCCAACACTCTCCACCTTAAACCAAGAGAGTCTACCCGTATTCAGTTGATAAACCTCGACACCGTCCACACCATGCACCCTCGATTTTCTTGATAAAATAAAAACCAGCAAAATTTCTCCCTCAGACTCCACCAAATATTCTCTGAAATGGTTTGAAGAAACCGAAGGAACTATCCTTGTGCCACTTAAATCAGTGACTTTAGCAACAGAATCAACGGCTTCAATAACCACAAGACTCCCCTGAACACTTAAAGCATAGAACTTTCCTTGAAATCCGATTGCATTAGTGAATTGCACAACCTTTTGTTGGCTCCCTAATGGCTCGGTGAGGGTACAATCTTGCATGGTCCATTGGGACTCTGGTGTTATCCATGAACCGTTAGACCTTACTTTTAGTTTGCAAAATGCAAAAGCTGGTTGACTAATTCCTGTTAGGATCATAACTGCGCAGCTATGATCTTCAGGTGGTGAAGAAAGCACAGCGAGTTTAATTGGTACCTTGGGATCCCACAAAGGAAGACGAAACGTTTCTCTCTGAGTTGGATTCCACAGATTGTACATGTAAAGTGGTTCAGCTTCAGCTATGAGGATGCCATTGGAGCACCCCACATAATTTTTCCAAGGGCACCTTGGCAGTGTTCTGAAGAAGGGTCTACACCAGCACCCAAAGGGCATGTATGCATATGAAGTTTCGATGGAGCCACTTCGAGCAACGTGTCTACGGTACTTCTCAGTGTTTGTGGCATCAGGGTTGGAGAGTTGAATCCAAGGGAGTTTGGAATGTGGATTGCATTGCTTTGGTGGTGTTCTCCATGACTTGATTATGCCACCAACATTGATGTTCTTGTGGAGATTTGGGTTCTCTTCTATGATTTCATGGAGATTCTGTGGTAGGTCAAGCCAAGATTTTGATTTCTGATCTTGTTTGTTGCCTGGGTTTTGCTGGTTCTGCTGCTGATTTCTCTTGTTCTTTGCCTTCAGAGGCATTTTTGGCAATGAAAAGGACAAGATGGTTCAGTTGAGATTAAGATTGAACCAGGACGTGGACAATGACAAGGACAAGATCAAGATCCTTAATAACAAGTACTACTACGCGGACGTGGCTGCCAAGAAAGTAATGGGCGTGGGCATCACGCTATAGCCAACTCATAAATCATATTTATTTGTTATTTTTTACCCTAAACCAAAAAAAAAAAAAAAATCTTCCATAGATCCTCTTATATTTTATTACCACAATATCGTTTATTTTTTTCACTGGTGAAAATCGATTTTTTCATGACTCCATTTCTATGCAGGCTTTTAATTTTTACTTTTGAAACGTATTAAAAAAATATTTAATAATTTAAAATAAGAATTTTGAAAATTAAATGTGTATACTCAATTAATAAATTTTTAAAATTATTAAATAATATGAATCATTAATGTCAATATAAATAAGTTGCAACATAAAATATTAAACTAGTGAAAAAAAATATTTTTAAGAAAGCTTTAAGGAAGATGCATGCTTCCAATAGTTTTAACATTTTAAATTCAATTTTTTTTATTTCCTTTTTCTTAACTTTCATGTTTTTCTTTCTCTCAATACATTAGTGATCTCACACACCGACATTTCTAGCTTTTCCTCTGTTGTTTTATTTTTCCTTTTTATACCTACTCCTTGTTATTATTTAGTTTTTGTGATCTATATTTCTTTCTTCCGTGAACATGTTAGATTTGTTTTCTTCTCCTTTTTTCTTAGTGTTTTTATATTAGATTTATTCTCTTCTTGTCCTCAGTATTTTTTATATTTTTATTTCATACGATCTTTGCGAGTTTTTGTATTGCAAGATTCTATGCATGAGTTTGTATACACCCTATGCTCTATTATGTATGGAATCACAATTTCGCTAAAGAATAATCCATTATTAAAAAAAATAAAACTTGATTTAATAAGTAATTTATAGTTTAAATCTTTAATATTTAGTAGATTACCGACTATCAAAAAGTTAACAAATTTAAATTATAAGTTACATATTTCAGATTTTATTTGAAGATAGTACTATTGAGCTTATTAGAGTAACAAAAACCAAACTATTGCATTTATTTGGAAATAGAGGGAAATTATTTAGTCAAGTACATACACTATCATTATATATGTATAAGTAATGAAAAGAAAAAATAAGTACAAAATGTGTTTGATGAAAAGTAACTTGGAGAATATATAGAGTAATATTTTTGGGATCTATTAAAAATTTAGTTTAATATACAAAATATAATATCTCATTATATAAAGGAAAAAGTAAAATTTAAGACATCATCATAATACATAATATTTGATAATAATAAAGAAAAATAAAATACATTATATCTTCGTCAATAGAACTAAAATTAAGAGATATGTAATATCTCTACCAATTGTAAAATTGAAATCTCATTTTTATTGGGTTTAAGATATAAAATGATCGATCCTTTCATTATTAGAAGTTTTAATTGTATAATATTATTAATTTAATAATTTTTAATGAATTTTTTTTTGTTTGGTTGTATTTATTATATTTATAGGTTTTGTTTGGAAAAAAAAATAACTCCACACTTATTTATAATAAAATTACTGAATGATTAATTTGTTGGTAATTTGATTATTATCCACATACGTCATCAATAATTATCAAGAAAAATTTTAAATCTATCAATAATTTTTATATATGAACTGATTAATATCGTCGGTATTCTGTTAAAAAAAATATTTTATCAACGAATTTAACTCATTACTGACATGAACGTTAGTAATACTATAATTTTTTATAGTAAGGATTTAATCCAATAAAAAACAAAGCAACCGGTCAGTGTCCTTAGCATTTCTCACTAACTTGGCATGGATGAGAAAGGGTTGTGTAGCCTACAAACTCGTATATCTTTCTTCACAAATTGGTGAAAACAAACCATTGACCAATCTCACATATATGTTTTTTTTTTCAAAAAATACAACTTAAATCATCATTCCGCCATTTCTTTTTATGGTGTATGTACTGTTAGATAAATATACAAAGATAAGGTCTCCTCATTTGTGCTTCTAAATACCAAATTTTATCCTCTTCCTTTTTTTTTTCTGAATTTCGATAATTTCATTACACTATTACAGAATCTATAAATAATAATGATATTTTAATCACAATCTAAATATTGTCTTTGTTTTAATAATCAACAATACACATAAGATACATGTGAAAAGTTAGTATAATTGCATATTCCATATTTCATTTTATGTGATTATTTTTGTCATGCTTTCTCATAGTGACAATATATGAACAAACATAAGACGAACACATAATAATCATACATAGAGCGTGTTATTCATAATTTCTTTTTTCCAAAATAAAATTCTACTCAAACAATGTAAATGAATATAACACAAATTAATAGAAAGCAAAATCATAAATAGCAAGAGAGACATAAAAGTAAAACCTTCCAGAGTCGCATAAGTCTCGCGATTGATCATTCTCCATCATCGTTTAAAAGTTTAAAAGTGATCACAAAAATAAGATGTGGATATAAAAACTTGATATTGAAACGAAGATCTAAAATCTAATATTGTTTTCTATGACAGTAGAATTATTTTTCCTTTTTAAATTTTTTTAATCCTATTGCATAATTTTAAAAAAGCATGCAAAAATAAACTTCAAAATGTTTTATGTTAGATTAATAAATGGAGCACACCTTAGAAGAAAGAAGATAAATAAAATAAAAATGATCAAAAAGAAAAATAGGAAGCAAAATACCTCTTTTAATGAAAAATATAAATAAATTATAAAAAACAAATCTTGTTTTAATAATGCAATAAAACCCCTCTTCTTCTTATCATTTCAATAATTGAAAATGAATAACATCAAGAAACAAATCTTCAACATTAAATATTAAAAAACATTAATTATCTATTACATTTAATATCATAGTGTTATGAATTTTATTTTAAATGAACCATGTTTGGTGTGGTGACTGAGATAAAATGAAAATAAAAAAAAATATATATTGAATGTAGCTTTAGGGTGATTGACACGAATCCTTTGATCCTAATAAGCACTGTGTATAATTGAATGCCACTTACTATATATAAAATAAGCAACAATGGAAGATTGTATTTGAACATGGAGGGTCAATATTTTGTGAGGAAGTTGATTTTGGAAAGAAATTTAAGAAGAGGAACAATGACACGAATGTTGGATTGTAATGGAAAAGAATCTCTGAAATGGTCCAAATGACCACACAAAACACCTCTATTTGTCCGCCACCACTTCCTCCATCACCACCATCCTCCCTCCTCCTCCTCCTCCATCCAACACCGCAACAACGCCCTCGATCACATCATCACAACCTTCTTTCTTCCATTTGGGGCCACTTCTGATCGATTCCTTCCGCCTCCTCCCGCCTCAGATGCAGACTCTCCCTCCCTTCTCTTGCATCAGAGGTTCCTTCTGCTGCCCATGGATTTCCATCCTGCCCTCAATCTTCTCACCCAATTCGGATGCGGTTTCGTCCTTCTCCGCTCCCTCTCCCGCGTTTTCAACTTTATAGGCCTCCTTTTGATGATCACCTTTTGGTTCAAGGTTTGGCGTTTCAGCTGGAACTCCAAGAGCGCCATTCGATTCCTTTGCACTTCCGGAGGCGTACCACAAATCCGTTTCTGCCTCGACAGAGTTGCGTGGGGCGTTTCTAAGCCAAAGACCGCGCCTTTGAGAAAAACGCGCCGGACCAGGTCCAGTTCCTCCATGAGGAGGCGCACCAATGGCCCCCGAGGCAGAGCCAATGTGGGTTCCGAAGATGGGTCGGAGGGGAAGGGCGAAAACCAGAAGGAGGGTGGCAATGAGGATGAGGTGTTCGACTTAATGACGCTGAAAAGTCTCGTCAAGATGGAGAGACTAAAGGCCAATGCGGCGTGTGCGGACCTCGAGAAGGAGAGGACAGCGGCTGCCTCGTCGGCGGAGGAGGCAATGGCGATGATTCTGCGGCTGCAGAATGAGAAGAGCGCGGCAGAGATTCAAGCCACGCAGTTCCGGCGAATGGCGGAGCAAAAGCTAGACTATGACCAGGAGGTTATTGAGTCATTGCAGTGGACCATCACGCAACACGAGGTTCAGAAATGTGAATTGGAGGATCAGATGGAGATTTGTAGGGACGATTTGAGGCAGTTTATGAGGGACGAGGATATACAACAACTTGAAGTTGAAGTGAGTAGAGATTTCATGTATGATGATGAGGAGGAGGATGGGGATCGTGATGATAATTCTGTAGTTAGCTCTCCCGAAACCGAATCACAGACCTTGTAAGTTCTGAAGCTTGTTTGTTATATACAAATCAATTGCCTTTACATAGACCTGTTTTGGTTTCCAATTGTAAATTGTATTTAACCATAATTTAATTATTAATAATATCGAAGGCCTATATATATTTTTTATTTTTTGCTCGTGAATTATACTCAAATTTTAGGTTCAATGTTATAAGTGTGAATAAATTCAATAAAGCATACATTGTTTGCTAGGAGTCAACCTTGTAGGATGCTAGTTATGTATCCTGAATGCACTTGAGTATAAATGATGGATTACACTCTTAACTTTCGGGTTTATTGTTGTAACTTTGTTGAGAATTGGATTGAAGTACTTGCGTGCAAGAATTTGTTCTGATGCTGTTGACAATAATGTATCTAAGCCACATAATCTGAAAGTTTAGCTTTACTTACATAAACTGCAAGGATTCTTTGTAGTGGACGTATTGAGTTAGCCTCAACTTTCAGAATTACTTGTGACTGTGTGAATAAATTTAATGAAACACTTAATGGTTGGTGATTATGTGCATGCGGTTGGGTACCAGAGTCGGTGTGATCATGTTTTGTGGTACAGTTTTAGCCACTTCACTGGTAGTGAGTACGATTACACATTATATATTCTTTGGTGTTTCGAATATATTTCTGCATAAGTGATATCTGTATATTTGTATTACAATTATGCATATAGTGGAGAGGTTCATCAATAAGCTTGATCATTATATGCGTTTAAGAATTCTTGAAAGAGGTACATTGTGATATGACTCATAATATTTCATAGTGTAATTATATAGCCCATAATATTTCATATTGTGATATGACTTTTAAAATTTTATAAGTCTGCATTTTAATTAAGTCTGCATCAAACTCTCAAAATGCGGACTTAATGAATATTTATAGACGAGAAATAACAAAAGGACAATATAATGACTACAATACTAAACTTAAGGTGGTGGTGTTAAAGAGACAAATGAAGGAGGATATAATTGATTGAGGTTACGGTCAAACTTTAATATAATTTTATCATGCTTAAAAACGTAAAGTTAAAATTAAATTTCTAACTTGGTTTTTTATCAAATCCCTTGAGATTTATTCGTTTCATTTAAACTTTCTTATAATAAATTTCTTTATCGGACTAAAATAAAATAGTCTATGGATTACACGAAGAATATAATAATCGATTATAATTGATTATATTAGTCAAAGCTCAAATATTTTCGATCTGTTCTAAGAAAATAAGTCTCCAAGTTTTATATGATAACACTTTTCAATATTCTTAAAAAGAGTTTAGTGACTTTTTAAAGAAGAATGTTCTTAGAGCATTACACTTTATTTCTTGTTTAAAAAATAGGTGTTCAAGATTAATCAAAAAGGGGCGATCATGTTATTGGATTCTTATTGTATAATTTGTCATATCAAGTGATATCTTTATTATTTTATTTTTTTGAAATTTGAGTTTGTATATTTGTGCACTGGTGTTTGATGTGTAACCGGTCATTGAGTGTTTTCATTATCTTTATAAATTTTCTTGAAAAATGGAGTGATTTGTATATTTGATTATAGTTACATAGGTGTTTTTTTGTAATTGGATGATTCAAAATTTTCACTAAAAAAATATAGGCTTTTGTGATTAACTAGATGTTAATTTGAAAAGAATCAAACCCGGTATAAAAAATTTTGTGTGGTTTTTGAATTTTCTTTTTTTGATATCATAAATTTTGGTTGTTCTTTGTATTCATTTGCTACTACATTGAATTCCTTCCATAATCAATAGTTTAAGCAAGATTTTCTTTAAAATTTGTAGAGATAATTTTTCAACCAATTCACCTTGATTATGGTTTTAGTCATTCTTTGTTTTACACAAATCAAAAAAAAAAAATAATGCAAAAACATAAAAAGTATAAGAACTAGTAACTTAAAAGGATAAGTGTCTTTATAGTGTAATTGTTATTATATAGTTTTGGAAGAGTTGTTACTAATATAATAAAGGTTTAAATACTCTTTTTGTTCTATATTGTTGTCTTATTTGTTCAATTTGGTTTTCATTTAGTTTTAGTATTTTAGATCCTAATTTTTATCAATTTTGATTAATTTTGATTTTTTTGGTTAACGAAGTTTAAATAGTTAACACTTGTGTTGTGATCAATGCATGCTTTGTTTTTGCTATTTTTATATTTTTGACCGTTAGAGATAAACGAATGTTGTTATAAAATAAAACTCTTTTAAAGAAACTTTCACAAGTTAACTTTTAAATAATAAAATATAGAAGTATAATTTTTAAAACTATTTTTTACTCTTAAATCAATTTTCTAAGACTTAAAAAAACCATTTTTTTAAGAACATCTTCATCACATAAATTATTTTATAAGGGGAATTTTATTTTTTTTATGGATTCTATAATATCATGTCGCTTTTAAGGCATTTATTTAATATTTAGTTTAATACAATAATCTTATACATATTTTTATTAACATTTCAATTTTTTTTATTCTAATCAAGTGTTACTTAATATTTTTTATCTTATTTATTTATGTCAAAGTAGCATATTTCAATAGAAATATTTTACCATGCCCGTATTTTAGTTTTCATAAAGGTATAATTATTTATTTGGTACTCTATTTTTTTTTAATTCAATTTAGTATCATAATTATTAGTTGGTTTCAATTTAGTATTTAAATTATTTAAAAGGATTCAATTTGGTTCTATCCGCTGAAGTTAACATAGTGTCCGTACAGGTCATGTGTTAAGCCGTGAAATTTTTTGATTTTTATAATTTTTTTTTATAATTTTTAATTTTTTATTCTAAAAATTTATAATCTGTCACATGTTAGGTTATTATCGTGTCATGTGACTAGAGATGGCAAATAAACCCGTCCCCGTGGGTATTGTCCGAACCCGTCCCCGTTTTGACGGGGAATCCCCGCATTGACTGGGTATGGGTATGGGTATGGGGAATCTCCGATTTTT
>Ga0214543_1007100_pt1 | contig 19459 bp, 4 predicted proteins | sample CNSS2metaG_FD_160094 | JGI IMG/M metagenome (GOLD analysis project Ga0214543, IMG submission 160094) | Root nodule microbial communities from cowpea collected in UCLA plant growth center, Los Angeles, California, USA - CNSS2 | ecosystem: Host-associated > Plants > Roots > Nodule | place: USA...
ATGAATGGATGAGTGTTGATCTCAAGGATGAGTACCACCGCTGCCACCACCGACGCTGCACCCGACGCCACCGCCACCAACTCCATTTCCCATTGCTCCCAATTCCCGAGTAACCAGCAATGGCACCATACGTGATGAAGTTGTTCTGATCCTTGAGAGCAGCATCGCTGGGTACATTTCTGGCATTTGTTGCGGACACAGGCAGAGCAAGAACCAACACCAAGACACGACACTTACCCATGTCTCTTTCTTTGTGTCTCTCTCCCACACACTAGGAAATGTACTCTATGTAATTGCACTCTCTTTCGGTTACTCTCAGTGACTGAGTCGTGTGTGGAAATTTGGAGAATGTGTTTTTTATGGGGGACAGTGAACCAACCAGCGAAGGGCAGTTGAGAATGGTAAATGAAAATTTAATGTCATTGCAGAGTCTTCCTGTGCTGTGGATTGGATCAACATCTTTCTTTCTAAGCTTCATTTTTTGGAATCTCAACCATTATATACAGAAAGAGAAATAAAGAAAGAAATAAGAATCTATGGTGGAAGATTGAACTCCACACACTATTGTACTCAGAACTTTACGATGGTTTGACTGGTTAATTATTTTAAGAAAAATATATTTTTTTTGTAATAAAATCATAATGTATAAAGTTTTTGTTTGAATCTTAGAGAAAAATGATGGTGTGATATCATTACTCTTGTTTTAATAAATGGGATTATCTGATTTACATCATCTATAAAAGTGGAATAAAAAGTGACAAATTTTACATAAAGTTTTTTTCACCTATATATATGTAGCACTTAATAAAAAGGATAATAATTTTACTTGAAGTTGATTCTTCTCAAATAATTTTATATTGTAAAATAGAAATATGATATAATTAGTGTTGAGTGTTTATGAAGTGTCTGTTTTTTACCATTATAAAATTCAATATATGCTTTAATTTTTATAATTATTAGTTATTTTATTAAAATAAAATAGTGAAACTCCATAACAATATATTCCAAAATAACATGCATTTTTTGTAATATTGTTTTGGTTGGGATAATAATTTTAGTGGAGTAGATGTGAAACAAAATGTTTTTCTATTTAATTACCTTTTTACACCTTGATTTAACTTATATTAAATTTATGTATCATTTCCTTATGTTGTTGTATTTTTCTTTCCTTTTTTTATTCGTCACTTTTTCATTAACCAGTGGTAGTTCCAAATCATACTAAACTTGATTTCCTTAATCAAGGAAATCGAATTTTTGAGCTCGAAGTAATATTATTTTTGTTAGGATAATAATTTTAGTGGAGTAGATGTGAAATAAAAAGGTATTTTATTTAATTACCTTTTTACACCTTGATTTATCTTGTATTAAGTTTTTGTATCATTTTTTTATATTGTTGTATTTTTCTTTCCTTTTTTATTCATCACTTTTTAATCAATCAAAGTGGTAGTTCCAAATCATACTAAACTTGATTTCCTTAATCAAGGAAATCGAAATTTTGAGCTCGAAGTAATGATATTTGATACTCTTTTATTTTATATACAACTAAATATATTTTTATTATTTTATTTATATTATTATTATGATTATTTAAATATAATATTTTACTATTAAAAGGAATTTTTAAGTAGCTGTTGACGAAAAAAAGTGTTGCAATCATTTTTTAGAAAAAAATAATAATGTGATCAGTAAGGGAATGATACTTCAAAACTAACAGAAACAAAAAAAAAACAAAAAACATAACTTTAAATATATATTAAAGAATTCTATAAAAGTGAAATTATTTATTTTTAAATATTATTTACCACATACGATCTTAAACATCTGAAAGTTGAACGAGGAAGTGGAGGTACAGAGAGAGTGTAGAAAAAGCAAATACAAAGTTGAACTCATATATTGATTACATTACTTCGAAGCTAAAATGAAATGTTCCAACTATGAAAGAACCACGTATACATATGAGTGCTATGGTTGACACAAAACCTAAGTAAATGAAAGATGGAATGACACATTACAAGATACACTACTCTTTTTCACTTTCCCAACACTTAAAACACTACACTGCTGGCTCATGAACACGCACATAAACAACATTATTTTCTGAACGAAAAACAAAACACTAGGGTAACTAACCCAAAGAAAGGTGAAGAAGCTAGAACCCTTCATGCATGCATGCATGCATCCACTTTCAAGGAAAAGGAACAACACCACTGCCTCCACCAATGCCGCTTCCAACGCCACCACCAACACCGCCACCAACTCCACCACCGGTACCACCGAGTCCTCCGATTCCTCCGATTCCGCCGATGCCGGTAGTGCCACCGAGGCCACCACCGAGTCCACCGCCTGCGCCAAAACCACCTCCTATTCCGGCACCAGCTCCTCCAAAAGGTAGTCCATTGCTCCCAATTCCGGAATAGCCACCGACTCCACCATAGGTGATGAAGTTCTTCTGGTCCTTGAGACCAGCATCAGTGGGTGCGTTTCTGGCACTTGTGGCCACAGCCAAAGCAAGAACCAAGACCAAGAAACACAACTTAGCCATGTCTCTCTCTTTCTCTCTGTTTCACTCCCACACACCGAGTAGTTGCAGTGTCTTTGGTTACTCTGAGTCTGTGTGGCGAAGAGTTTGGAGAGGTTGTTTCTTTATAGGGAAGAAAGTGAAGTAACGGGTGAGGGGCAGTTGAGCACGGTAAATGAAACTTTAATGTCTCTGCACAGAGCCTCGCTGTCATCAGACACGTTGTCCCAAATAATATTTAAGACTATTTTCCTACGGAACACGGTATCCTCACTCTGTGAAATCATTTTTATACCACTTTCAAATTTAAATTTCGATTTAATATTCAGTTCTATAAAATTTATGTGTAATGAAAAAAAAACCTGAGAAAGTAAAAGGGGCTGATGATGAATGCGAAGCACCAGTCTCCACTGTCAATGGTGCATATGCAGTGCTGAACTGAGGGCTAAGGAAGCATGACATATAAATAAATGAAACTAACACTAAAAAGAATCTAAACAAAAATAAATTAATTATTATAATGATCAGTTTATACACTAGCTTATAAAATTAAAAATTATTATTATTAAAATAATTATTATTATAAATAAAAAATTATAATCGATCACTGAAAATTAAATTATTTGGATAATAAAAATTTAGTTAACTGATCAATTTATTTTAATAGTTAAAATTGTGATAATTACTTTTGAAAACTAATTTAACAAACAAATATAATTATTTATTTATGATAATAACTATTTTAAAAATCAATAATTTTTAATTTTGTAAATTAATATCTATAATTATTATTGATCATTAGAATTAATTATTTATTATTGATCATTATAATTAATTATTTATTATTTAAAAAATTTCTTATAATACAATTTAACAGTTTTTTATTTTAACAGATTATGGATTTGTGTCAGGCTTAATTCGATTTGAAGATGCAAGGCATTGTATTCGCTTTTTCTTTTTTGTCAGAAGCGCTAAAATATATTTATGGAAAATTTGACATTACATAAACTTTTCAAAATTTATAAACCTTTGTAGTATCTAAGGAAAAGTGGACTGTTATTTTTTATTTAAATTATTTCAAATATTTTATATTTAAAATAAAAGTGTTATTTATCTGTATCGAGTATAAAGAAGAAAATGGAATGTTTGGTATTTATTAGCCAGAAACTTGGAAAATTGAGCTGGCTGAAGTCGTTTTTGGATGCATGCTGCATAAAGTGACGTGTATACGCGTCAAAAACCTTTTTTTTTCATTTTACTTTGTTTATATTCTTTATCACCTCATTTTGTATTTCTTGTTTTCTCTTTCCTCTTTTATTTTTTCTTTTCATCCTTATCTTCTTTTAACTCGTTTGCAGAAAAAAAAAAAGAAGATGTATATTTATCTTCCCCACATCGAATAGAAAAAAAATTAAATAAAAAAATTAAATTTATACCCAGGATAGGTGTATAAGTAAGACAATAGACAAAAACAATATATAATAATTAGAAATATAAATGATATATTGAGCAATGGAAAAAAAAAAAAGTCGAGTTCCTTTTTCGGGAAATAAGCTATAACATTCATGTTAAAAAAAATTGTGTGTACTTGTAAAGAGTATTTTAAAAGAAATATTAAATATATTTTTATCCGTTTACAGATAGATAGATAAATTCATAGGGGAGTTATTGTAGAATCTTAATTTATTGAATCTTAATTGAATCGTAAAAATGAGGTTTTGGCCTTATTGTAGAATCTTAATTTATTGAATCTTAATTAATAGTCATTTTTAAGTGATTCACCAAATACAATTAAAATTTTAACTACTAGAATTGTAGGCATGTGATTGGTTGAGGACTCATATTTACAATTTAAACACGAGGGACCAAAATTATACAAACGAAATATTTGAAATACCGAATAAGCTTACAAAATAAATTACTTTCCCGACAAATATAAAAAAAAAATGGAAATTTCATTAGTTTATATTATCTTTACTTTAATTGGGAATATCACATTTGCAAGAATACTGCAATGTTACATTTTTTTAAACCACCTTATGAACTTTTGTGGAATGTATTTTTAACCAGAGAATTATATTTATACTTTAATCTTTATTTTATATTTTAGTGAGAGATATATTTAATAAATATAACATACATTGCATAGTAGAATAATATACAGCGAAAATAAGTTCCTGTGAGTGACAAAGACTGTGAAATAATAATAATAATAATAATAATAATAATAATAATAAACAATGAAAACGTATTTATATTGTACGGATCCTTTTTGTCAAATACATAATAATAATGCCTTGGAGTTTAAATAGAAATAAGGGGTGCAACTAAGAATTGTTTATTTTTGTTTGAAAAATTAACTTATTAAAGACCCAAAATGGTCGCCCAAGGTTACAAAATCCACGATTTCTTTTTGTGCATTCGTATCTTCATTTTGCATCCCAATAAATATTAAAATCTCCATTTTACCCTCCTGGTTTTGAAACGAGACACCACCATAACACTGCAGAGTGCACGAAGAAATAACCACAAAAAGTAGTACCAAAAGGCTTCAGGTTTACCCAGAACAACTTTCAACAACATATCGCAGTGTGTTTCTTTCTGCACCCATCAAATTTCTTCGTCCATCCCATTAACCGGATTTTTCCTTTTCCAAACATGCTAGACCAATTTCAGAAATATTTTTCGAGAAGTCATTCATGGGTGCTTCTCCCTGCACCACCAAGTCTTTTTCTGCATCTCCAAAATTTACTATTATACTCTTCATTAATATATAGGTGAAAGTGGATGAAAAGCAGTAAATTTCATTTACTGTGTCGTCAACTTCTCTGCACCCCAAATGATTTCATACTATTTCTTCTCGCGTTCTGCATTTCTTCTCCGTCTCATTATTGTGCCTTCATTTAAATTTTTCTCCATTTCACTCTCACGTGTGGTCCCTGTCTGAGCTTTAATTTTCTCTGCTTCATTCTTTCATTCTCTCGTGGTGGTCCCTCTTCTGAGGTTTGTATCACTTTCATTCATTTTTTTAAAGGAATCTTCTTTATTCTCTCAGTGTCCGTTGTGCTTGTGTTTGTGCTTGAAGGTTTTGTGTTTCTTGGTTCTGTGTTTGAAGAAAGGTGGTATTGTGAGTTACCTGTGCATGAAGAAAGAGTGTGTGGAGGCTGTGTGGATGCTGCGGGAGACTGCGTGGATGCTGCAGAGAAGAAGAATGTGTGGAGGGAGAGCAAAATGTGGAGAAGAGGGATGCTTGCTATGAAAAATAAAGCTTCACGCGCAGCTAGGTCAAAGATTCTTCTGTTGGGGGTGCAGGGAATCTAATTCCTTTTTTTATTGCTTATTGGGGTACGTTTTGGGGGTGCAGAGGGTGTATGGTTTTGGGGTGCAGAGGATATGCGGTGAAAAAGAGAGAGTAACTCTTAATTTTTACCATGGGCAAACACAGAAATATATTTGATTTTGGAGGTACAGAAGAGATTATTGGAGATACAAGAAGAAGACCCGTTACTCATTCCACTCCTATTGATCAAAATTTTCGGAAAAGGTGCAAGAAGAAACTCGCGAAATTGTAACTTAAACTAGCAAACAAATATCAAGGAATGTCAAATTATTATTATTCACTTTTATTTGAATTTCAATAATTAAATTTTTGAAGGCATATATTAGAAACAACACAGTAATACTGATTTCAAAACAAATTTAAGTTTCAAAGGATATCATGTCAATATTAACCGGAGAAATTTTAACTATTCTAAAATACATTATATTTGAATAACTTGTAATATTTTTTTTCTAACTATTTTTTTTTTTTAAATAGAGTAGTTAAAATATATTATATTTTTAGTTTTTTTTAGAATAAAGTAATAGAACTTCACTTTCAATATAAAGTTTTATTTTAAAAATATGTATTTTAAAATTAAAACTACAAAACATATTAGTTAAATTTAAGTATTAAAATAATATTTAATAATATATTTTTTGAAAATATATATGAGTATAATGTAAATAGATAGTATATCTATTAATTTGGCTGGTACATAAAAATCAAAGCGAAAAAAATCTACAACGGCAAAAAAATTACACACAAATATTTATAAGACCAAAAATTAGTTATGTATTGAATCGAGTCGATCCAAATTAAATATTAAGTCAATTTCTCTGATTAAAGATTAAGTCAAATTGGTTGAGTCCGATAGTTAAGTTAATTCAATATAGTAATAAAATAAATACTTTAAGAGTGTGATTACTAATCCATAAATCATGAGTCAAATCGATACCTTTAAGAGTGGGACTAAAATTGGATTTTTAATTTTTTAATAAATTTAAAATTTTATTATTTTAATTATTTGAAATATTTTCTTAAAAATTATAGTTTTTGACTTATTTGTAATTTTTTTATTTCAACAATTCATTTTATTTAAGAAAATCACCAAGGAAAATATTTTAAATTACCTCATCCACAGTACTAAGTTTTTACTTTTCTTCTAAAAATTAGAGACTCTTTAAATAATGCTAACAAAAGCAATTATGGTCTTGTTAAAAGTTGTAAACTGTTCTATGAGAATTTTTTTTTTTTTTAAATGTACGCAAAGCTTATATAATATTATTAACACGTATAGTTGTATCATTGTTAAAATAAATATTTTAAAACAATTTTGTAGGTAGATCTTATTTGAGATCATCTATATTACATGTATTGTTACAAAATAAACAGTACGATATAAAACTTGAAACTACTTAACTATAACATTTTATTTTATTTAATAATTTTACAGTCCAATGAATAAAATCATAAAATAACAAAATTTATTAGAACTTCTTAAAATATATGTTTGAAATCTTTATAGTTTCATCAAAATATTTAAATAAACTAAATAAATATTTTCAAGAAAATACTGACCTCATGTTTGGATCAGACAATAGAAAATTTAGAGGTATGTAAATGAAACAAAGGATAAAAGAAGGGAGTAAATAATTCAAATTAAATGAAAGAGAATAGAAATAATAAGTGAAGAAAAAACAGTAATGTATTATTATTATATTTTTCAATATTGTTGTTATAATTTAAAATATAAATATAAATAAAATATTTATGATTTATATCACGATCACCTTTAAAGGTAAATCTTTTGGTCTTTGACTTGACAAACGCCACAAAAAATTGCTTCCAAATTTTGATATAATATTATGAATAATCACAGTCAATGTTGAGAGTTTAGATATGTTCTACAGCAATTACTTTTATTATTTAACATTACTTTTACTATTTAAGGCAAGAACTATGTAACCTTAAACGTTTGGTTAACTTAAAACAATTAAAATAATAAAATCACGTGTGGGAAGATACAATTTAATCGAATTTGTTGGTTGATAATATTAGTTTGGTTGAACTATATTTTTTTTAATCCTTAATATTATTTTGTGTGCTTTTAATTCTTGTAAAAGTATTTAGTTATAAATCCTTAATTTTTAAATATAATTACTAATTATAATTAGTTTAAAACTAAAAGAAGAACATATTTGTCATTTTATTTACATAATATTATTTAAAGAAAATTATTACATGTTATTTTTATTTTATAATAATATATTTTTCATTTTTATACATAAAGCACGATGAAACATGAAAAATACATCGGTAAATTGTGAATATAGTTATTTTATATTATATAATATTATATATATATATATATATATATATATATATATATATATATATATATATTATGTAGATAAGAGATAGTAACATTTGTTTTTTATATTACGACTAATTAAGTTATAATTGCTTTGTATAAGATTATAAAATACTAATGATAAATAAAAAATTTTAAAAAAATATATAATTTCCTTTTGTATATGGAGTGATACATATACTAATTAAATTATGTACCTTTTTTTCTATATCTAAAATATTTTTTATCTTCCTTTTTCTTAATCCTTTTTAACATTAAACCAATTGTAGTTAATGAAAACCTAAAAATAAGTTGTTAAAACATTTTGAGATTTAAATTTAACATAAATTTTTAGATACCTAAAACATATATGATTATATTTTAAAAACACCGAAAACATATTCAACCTTTTATTTTATGAGAAGAAACACTGTTATGTTGATTTTGTTTTATTTCTTAAAGCAAAAAACCCATTTCTCAAGTTTCTGATTCCATCATAATTTATAATTAATTTACAGTATATTTAATTCTAAAATAAAATAACTGAAAATAATAAGTCATTAAACACAGCTTGAACATATAAAAAACGAATTTGGTATATGTTTAAAACATAAAATAAAAGTATGAAAAATAAAATACTTTCTTGAAATACTTTTCTAGCTACAACCTAATTAAACATTACTTAACGGTAATATAAGATAATAAGATAATTACTATAAGAATAATTTTCAAAGATCTAATTTTCACTTTAGTATTTTTAATGTGATTTCAACTCATACGATCTTTTAAGTATATCAATTTTACTTAGTCATCAATTTACTATTATCATCAGTATATAGAACTTTTAAATTCTTAACCAAAACATTTAATGCAAAATATTATGATGAAATAAACATTAAAAAGAACAGAGAACAACAAATAACAAAGAACATAAATAACCGAATGATCTATATATCTAGATAATTGAGCATCCTCAATCTAACCATCTAAAAACATAAACACAACAACATCATGCTTCAAGGTTCATACCCAAACGGGAAAAATAATCAGTATCCAATCCAACAAGAATAATGCAGTTAAATCCAACAAAAAAGCATCAAAATAAGTTCTTAGACAAAAAATAATTTATGTGATGGAAAGCAAATATGATGATTTAGTCGACTTCCTCAATCTTGGGGCCAGCACCACTTCCACCAGAAGGAGTATAATCATCATCTGCAGGAGGAGCACCACTCATGTCTGGACCAGCACCACCCTGGTACATTTTGGCAATGATAGGATTGCAGACGCTTTCCAATTCCTTCATTTTATCCTCAAACTCATCTGCCTCTGCAAGCTGGTTGCTGTCCAACCATTGAATAGCTTGCTCAATAGCGTCCTCAATCTTCTTCTTGTCAGCAGGATCAAGTTTGCCACCAATCTTGTCATCCTTCACAGTGTTCCTCATATTGTAGGCATAGTTTTCCAATGAGTTCTTGGACTCAACCTTCTTCTTATGCTCTTCATCCTCGGATTTGTACTTCTCAGCCTCTTGAACCATCTTCTCAATATCTTCCTTCGACAGTCTACCCTTGTCATTGGTGATAGTGATCTTGTTTTTCTGGCCAGTGGTTTTATCTTCAGCAGAGACGTTCAAGATACCATTGGCATCAATGTCGAAGCACACTGTAATTTGTGGAACACCCCTGGGAGCAGGAGGAATGCCAGAAAGTTCAAATTTGCCCAACAAATTGTTGTCCCTGGTCCTTGCTCTCTCACCCTCAAAGACCTGGATCAACACTCCAGGCTGGTTATCAGAATAGGTCGAGAAAACTTGTTCTTTCTTTGTTGGAATTGTAGTGTTCCTTGGGATCAGGACAGTCATCACACCACCAGCGGTCTCCAATCCAAGAGATAGAGGAGTAACATCAAGAAGGAGAAGATCTTGAACCTTCTCATTGCCCTCACCACTTAAGATTGCAGCTTGGACAGCTGCACCATAAGCAACAGCCTCATCAGGGTTGATGCTCTTGCACAGCTCCTTTCCATTGAAGAAGTCCTGGAGTAGTTGCTGAACCTTGGGAATTCTGGTGGAACCACCAACAAGGACAACATCGTCCACGCTTCTTTTGTCCATCTTAGCATCCCTCAGACATTTCTCCACTGGCTCCATACATTTTCTGAAGAGGTCCATATTGAGCTCCTCAAATCTGGCACGAGTAATGGTGGAGTAGAAATCAATTCCCTCGTATAGAGAATCAATTTCAATGGTAGTCTGAGCAGTAGATGACAAGGTTCTCTTCGCCCTCTCACAAGCTGTCCTCAACCTTCTTAGTGCTCTGGGGTTTCCACTTATGTCCTTCTTGTTCTTCCTCTTAAACTCTTGCACAAAGTGGTTCACCATCCTGTTATCAAAATCCTCTCCTCCAAGATGGGTGTCACCGGCTGTGGCTTTCACCTCAAAGATGCCCTCCTCGATAGTAAGTAAAGAAACATCGAAAGTTCCACCACCAAGATCAAAGATCAACACATTCTTCTCACCCACGCTTGATGCTTTCTTATCAAGACCATATGCAATGGCAGCTGCAGTAGGCTCATTGATGATACGCATGACATTGAGACCAGCAATAACCCCAGCATCCTTGGTAGCTTGACGCTGGGAATCATTGAAGTAAGCAGGGACGGTAACAACAGCATTCTTCACTGTAGAGCCCAGGTAAGCCTCGGCAATCTCACGCATCTTCATGAGCACCATTGAAGAGATTTCCTCAGCAGCAAATTGTTTCTCCTCACCCTTGTAGTTAACTACAATAGTTGGCTTATCGGCTGGACCAGCAATGACCTTAAAAGGCCACAATTTGATATCACTCTGAACAGGGGCATCAGTGAATCTACGACCAATCAACCTCTTTGCGTCTGTGATACAAAAAGAAGCCTAAAATTTAGACATCACGTACCTCAATTAATACACAAAATTCATATCTTATAAATAACCCATCAAAATGTATATAAATAACCCATAAAAATTTCCAAGTTAAACTACTATTTAATCTGTGCAATTGTCTCCGTTCTAATTTTTAGTTCCTACCGATGTCCTCCTTTTATATTTAAATCCTCGTACTTGTTCTTTTTTCAAATTTCAATTCCTCTAGTTGTTCAGAATTTAAGTATTACTTGTACACAAGAAACTAACCCGATACAGAGCCATTTTATTCAACTAATTATTCTTATTAAGCAATAGCGGCAAAAGACAAATATTTTACGACGCAGGTATATACAACAAACCTCTGATATTTCTCATATAAAAACTAAAAATAGAAACAAACAAATAAAACAGGTGAATAAAGAAAAAAAAATCTATAGCACCATAGATCTAAAAAACAGGACTTCTTCTGTTGTGAAGATTATTATCAGATATAATAAATAAATAGACGTATAAAAGAGATGCACAAGGATATTCATTTGCACAGTAAAAATGTAGAATAAAAAATGTGTGCTTAAGAGATGTTACCGAAGACGGTGTTGATGGGGTTCATGGCGACTTGGTTCTTGGCGGCGTCACCAATGAGACGCTCGGTGTCGGTGAATCCAACGTAAGACGGCGTCGTTCTGTTGCCTTGGTCGTTGGCAATGATTTCAACGCGGTCATGCTGCCAGACCCCGACACACGAGTACGTGGTTCCGAGATCGATTCCGATAGCAGGACCCTCACCTTTTCCGGCCATTGTTTTTCAGCGTGTGTGGAGACAAAACGAGAGATCTAAAAGGAAGGAAGAAAGTGAAAAACCACAGCGACGACACCACTGTGATTCGAGGGAGACCTAAAGAGAAGGTGATAGTTAGCTTATATAGTTAGGGTTTGAAGTCCTTCCAGAATCTTCTTTAGTCCCAGAAGTCGTTGCCAGTTGGCTACACATAATTTTCACGTTTTCAGATCTGAATTCTTTCAAAACGTGGGCCCTTAACGGGCCCGACTCTTTCAGCGGACCCAATAAGTCACTAACAACTTTTGTTGTTTACCTGACAGGCCCATTTCGTGTCATAATACCAAAATGTGATCGAACCAATATAAAATATTTTTTACTAATATAATACAATACCCCCACCACATTTTTTCCCTTGTGCTATTCAATCATTAATATAAATACTTTTATAGTAACTTGGTCACTTTCTATCAGGTTCAAAAAATTCTATAAAAGTATTGAAGTCTCAAAAAGGAAATGTTTGATTGAAAAATGTCTGATAAAATAATCATGTGAAAACATTATCCATAATTCCGTAGTATGAAAAACACAAGAGATAAGATCTATAAACACCTTTCTATGGATATGCAACAAGTTCACAAGGATTTACTCAATAAAATAACATATTTTCAACCAATAAAATAAATATATGATTTTTTGTTCTCAGCTGGTATTAGCTTCTTTATTTCCTAAAATAGTACATTGTACACAAAAATTATGCAGATAGCATAGTTTTGAAAATGGGTTACAATTTTGTCTTCATTCGTGAATCGAATTCTGAACTAGTTTTTATTTATTTTTATTTTAAATAAGAAGAACAAAATAAAATTAAGATGAGAAAAATTATTATATTAGTGTTGCAGTTTTTTGAAAAAATAAAAAGGGGAAGTATATCTTTATTTAGTTAAAATAATTTACCGAATATAATTTTGGTATAGAAAGTAAGAAAATTAATTGGTGGAAGTTCACCTAAAGACACATTTTATATAAATTTTATTGGTTTACTAGTTCATATTAATGGACTAGATTGAATTTCATATTTGATGCTTTAATATTTAACTAACTATATTGTTTTGAAAGCATTCCAAGTTTAGTGCTCAATAGGAAAGAAAAATTGTCCAATATCATTATGTGACTTTTAATGCAAAATGAAGGTGTATTTGGGCTCCCAAATATTAAAAGAAACACGCACTAAACGTTTGCGGGAAGATGATACAATATTATGTTCAAGAAGTTAGATCAATTTTAGAAAATAGGAACACACATTATTTAATGTTTCAACCTAATTGGTAAAGTTTTCTACTTTCGTTTTTATTTTTTTTGGCAAAAATTGGGAGGCCCAGGACGTGTTTTTATGAGCATCGTTTACTGCTTTAGCCTATCACTATTATACTAATGATAAATTTATATTATTAATAACACCTTAAGCTTTAAATATTCAAACTACTGACATTTTCTCTAAATTATTCTATAACAATTAGTTTATATTTGTAACTTTCATATAAAAAAATAAAAAATTACTCTATTAGGTAAATTTGCCATCTTTATTAAAAATTTGTTTTTCAAAAAAAATATTTTCCGAATTCAAATGACAAAAAAGCATATAATTAGTGACACGTTCTCGAAATTATTCTTTACCAATGACTTCATATTTGTAACTTTCATAAAAGAATAAAAAATAACTTTATTCGGTAACTTTGTCAAATTTATCAAAAATTTGTTTGTCAAAATATTATTTTCCCAATTCAAATACCAAAAAAGCATATAAATGTTGGGTTTGTGGGTTACGATCATTGAGAAATTGTGGTTCTATGTATATGACATCAGTCTTACACATATAAGACATTTGACACCAATTTTGTCCAAAAATCTTAAGGCAATGGTTGTATGTGCTTTTATTCTTATATAGTGGGACTTTGACTCACACTTTGACTATTCTCAACAATCTTCTCTCAAGGATGAGTTTTTTTTTTCATATGATATATTTTCCCTTAGGTGGATGGAGACCATTTTTTTGTATGGTTATACGGTCAGTTACTCTGAACAATCGACTCTGATACCAGGTTCGGAGGCGGAAGAAGAATATGACAGATGGAGCCACGGCTCCCCCCAACCATTTCTTTTTGCTTTTTTTTCTATTTATTTAAAAAATAATATTTCTATATTATTGCTTTATTTATATTAATTGATTTTTATTTTATTTTATTTTTTATATATTTTAAAATATATATTTATATATTATTACTTTATTTATATATTACTACTTTATTTATATATTATTACCTTATTTATATTAATTTAGTTTGGAATTTGTTTTAAAATTTAAAAATCACGTTTTTTTCTATATTATAATTTCTTATACTTTTTTATTTGGTTTTTCTCTTCCGTGTTTCCATCTCTTTCTCTCATTTTATTTCCATCTCAATTTTCACCATCATTTCCTTATTATTTTTAAAATCAAATTACACTACGATAAAATTGAAGAGTTAATGAACATTTTGGATTGAACAATTTCTTCTTTTGAGTAAGTTCATTTTTTCTCTTCTTTTTTTAAGTAATTTGTTTTCCTCTTGTATGTGACTTTTCTATGCTCTAGACATATCTCTATTTGTTAGAGATCATAAAATCATGCTTTAATTATTGATCAAACTTTTTTTTTGTAGATATAGTTATTTTAGGCTTTGAAGTTGTGTAAGGGAAAAGCAAGATTAGGAATCTACTCTAAGGTAAAGGAAGCTAATCATTTAGAAGTCATTAGTTTTCTTAAAATATTGAGTCTAGCTTTTAAGATTTAATTTGGGATATTCATAATTTAATTTTTTTGTAAAATAATTGACAAATTTATATTAGAAAAATTATGATAAAGAGTAAAAGAATTGATTCTTTTTTCAAGAGGAAGGTTTGTGATGAAGATGAAAAAATGCATTTACGTCATCTAAAATTGAGAAACTTCATGATAATCCAAATATTGAAGAAAACGAAAAATAACTCTCTAAGGTTCCTAAAGTTACATATAATGAATTTGAAAATACTTTAGAACATGATTCGGGGAAGCGTCTTCAAATCTAGCAATACCCACCAAATCAAATTGATGAGGTACGAAGGGCTTATCTAAAATGGGTTTCATATCAAATACATCTAGAAAACTATCCGTTATCTGGTAAAGATGATCATCCAAGAAGATTTCAGTACATATGGTCTAGCTTATTACCTTCATGGTTAGAGTATTCGTCATTAAAAGATGCTACATATTGCTTACCATGTTATCTTTTTAGTAAAAAACCAAGTGGACGACTTGAGTCAGATGTTTTCATTGTTACGGGTAATTGAGTTTATTTTCATTGAATTCTAATTGGCAATCAGTTGATTGTCATTAACATGTTTTAACTTTTTGAATGTCTTTTATAGGTTTTAAAAGTTGGAGGAGCATTGTGACTAAAGGTAACTTTTTTTTTTTATATATATTATTGTTGATGATAAACTTTATGTTACTCTTTCATATATATTATTGTTATATTGTTTGGATTATATTGTCATGACTGCTTATTTTGAATAAAAAATGATGTAAGAAAATAATTTTTTTTAATATAAAATAATAATTTATATATAACAAATATAATTTGGCCCTCCTAAAATTTTTGGTCAAGTTCCGCCACTGGTTGGGTTTATATATTTTATCATATGTGGGTTATGGTCATTGAGAGATTATGGTTTTATATATATATATATATATATATATATATATATATATATATATATATATATATATATATATATATATATATATATATATATATGACATTAGTCTTATACACATACGACATTTGATACCACTTTTACCCCAAAATCTTAAGACAATGGTGTTATGGGCATTTATCCTTATATAATGTTTAATTTTGTCTATTCTATTCAACATGATACTTTGAGTCACACTTGGACTATTCCCAAAAATAACAATCAACAATTGTTCATATTATAATTACAAAATAAGTAGGAAGTAATTTGACAATATGAAATCGTATAAATAAAATAAAGAAAAAACAAAATGAAACATATTTTACTATAAATTATGTTGGTGATTTGTAAATCGAACATGACATTTAATATTTGAAAATAATTTTCGATCTTCAATATAATATAAAGAAATAATTTAAAAATTACAAAAATAAATAAATAATGAAAATACTATAATAAGAATTTGGAAAAAAAAAAACTCAACAACAATTTTGAAAAAATAAATAAACTAACATTCGTATCTACTATAAAAATAGGAATATAAATTCAGAAATATAAGAAATCGTAATTATTCAGATCTTAAAAGAAAACAAAGATAAAAAATATTTGTCACACGAATCATGAAAAGCATCACACATTGAGATCTTATGGATCCATAAAAAACAAAAAAACCAATTTTAAAGTCGAATTATTTAGATCTTACTACAACATAGTAACAAAGCCAACGATGGATTTTATGGAGAATGTGAGAGAGAAGCAATATGTGGTTTTGAAGAGTGATAAAGGCAAAATGAGTAAGTTTTAAATTGGACTCAACACGTTGATGTTGGGAAAAGACATTATCAATGAAAAATATTATCTTTATCCCAATAATTATCTAATTAACATATAAATAAGATCAAATAACACAAGGATATAACATGAAAATTCAAATCGTAGAATAACACTATATGAAAATTTGTACAACATATAAACTACCCTTCAATGCACTTTGACCCTAAATATACTCACACTCTCCAAAGTAATAATCAAACCCTAACCTCACAATACTTTACTACAATAATATAAGAAAAGTCAAATATAAACTTAAAATGTATTTGACCAGGGCAATTGAAACCATAAACTTAGAGTTCATTATCTAGTCACTAACACCTACGCCATTGTCCATGCATTAATATTAACTAATGTCCATGCATAAACCCCATACACCTTGCATCAATGCTAACCAATGTTTGTGCATAATCCTCACACACCTTACATCAATATTAACCAACGCTCGTGTATAACATTACCACTAGAAAAACTCATCCTAACTCTCACAGTCTACCTAACCAGGAGTTGTCAAATGTCACGGTCCTCCATACTTTCAAATATGACCAATTAAGAGATGACACATGTCATAATCCTCAATCTCATATCTGACCAACCAAGAGTTGTCACATACTTCCTTCTTCCTCAAGCAGATATGCAAAGAACACACAACCTTCACCTTCATTACATAACCACTGTCGGATAGCGCAACACATGTCCACCGTCCGACGTTTACTGAAGCAGCATGACATTGTTGCCACCATGCATAATCGTCGGCGACACAACACCATTGCATGAACCACAAAATATTGTCGTTGGAAAACCTCCATTGTCACCGAACACGTGTCATCGGAGAACTCACAACACACAAACCCAAATTCATAAGCTACATTACACGAACACATGAGTTGATTTTTAAACCGTATACCACTTCCTCCACACACAGACCGCAAATCGTGAGTCATACAAATCATATCTCCATTGTGCATCACTCACTAAGACATGTAATCACCAACTATGACCTCCTTTGCAGATCCAATGCGACTCATAGTCCTTGAACCTCCACAAATCCGATTGTAGATTCACCATGCTAACATGGCGTTGACAATCATTCATCCATTAAATTTTTCATTGCAACTTCAACAAATAATGGTGATTCTTCAATGACAAAGAATTAATCTTTTATGATGTAATAAGCTGCAACCACAAAACATGCTAAAAAAAATCATACCAAACCATAACTCTTGATAACACTTGTTGGGGAAAACATATCATCAATGAAGATCATTATCGTCTTTACCCTCAGTAATTACCCTATTAATAGAGAAATAAGATCAACTCAAGGAACACAAAAACATAATATGGAAACACCAAAATTAGAAAAAAAAAATCACAACCTCGTTGCCTAAAGACAATTAGAGAATAACACTATATGAAAAATTGTACAACACATGGACTACCCAGTCATGTTCTTCGACTCCAAGTAGATTCACACTCTCTAAATCAATAATTACACTCAAATCTCACAACACTATCTTACAATAGTATATAAAAAGTCAAATACAAGCTTAAAATGTGTTTGACTGGAGCGCTAAAACCATGAACTTAGAGTTCATTATATAGTCATTAACACATATGTCATTGTATATTTTAGGTAATGTGAAACTTTCCAATAAGTATTATTTTCATCAACTCAACAATTGTTTAAATGAACAATGCTTTGTGCATAGAGAGAACCACGTGTCATGATCTAAGTGACTCATATATATATATATATATATATATATATATATATATATATATATATTACTTCCTATTTTTAGCAAACTATGTTTTTTTTCTGATTTATTTTCAATTTTTTTAGGTGTGACGTATGGCAAAATAATAATTTTACTTTTCAAATTATATTATTTATAGAGCAATATTTATAACAAAATAATGAAAAAAAAGAGAGTTGAGCTAGATGTACAATCTATTTTGTACAAAAATGGACTAATGGAATAAATACAATATAAATTTTTGGTTAAATTACTTTTTTAGTCTTTCTATTTGTCAAGTAATATCAGTTTGGACCTCAAGTTTTTTTTTTGTCTCAATTTGGTCCCTAGTTTTTTAAAAATGATTCAATTTAGTCATTACTATTAATTTTGACCAAACGATATTAAAGTCAACACCACGTGTCATATTATGGTTTTTTTTGAATTTTTTTTATTTTTTACGCGTGTCACTCCATAGTTGTGTCACTTGTCAAAATGATTCAATTTGGTCCCTATATTTGTTTTTAGTTTCAATTTAGTCTCATTTTTTTGTAAAAGTGAAGCAATATTGTCCCTCATTAAATTGACACTCAATTTAGTTTTTGTATAAATCTTATGATGATATTCTTACTAAAATAGAAATTTTTATTAAATATTTGTAGAAATATTTTTAAACAAGCTTTTTTTTCTAGTTTTATTATTAAACAGAGTTAAACCCCAAACTTAATTTCAACAATTAACAATTTTGTCATCATATATAAATACATTAAGTGTATCATATTATACAAACTTAGTGAAGATTAAAAATCAAACAACTTGTCACACATAAGTTTAGGAACTAAATTTCAAGTTTAAAACAAAACCAAAGTTTAATGTTTTGTACAAAATTTAAAGTTAATTTAAAATATTTATAGAAATATTTAATAAAAATGTTAATTTTAGTAAGAATATCACCATAAGATTTATAAATAAGTAAATTGAGTGTCGATATAAGGAGGGATAATATTGCTTCATTTTTAAAAAAATTATTACTAAATTGAAACTAAAAACAAATATAGGGACCAAATTGAATTATTTTGACATGTGGCATTAGGGATGGCAACGGGGCGGGGCGGGGACGGGTTTCGCTATCCCATACCCATCCCCGCATAAAAAATTCATCCCATCCCCATACCCAAATCCAACGGGTATCAAACTTTTTTCCCATCCCCATCCCTACCGGGTAACGGGTATAATCTCGTACCC
>Ga0214543_1007103_pt1 | contig 19453 bp, 23 predicted proteins | sample CNSS2metaG_FD_160094 | JGI IMG/M metagenome (GOLD analysis project Ga0214543, IMG submission 160094) | Root nodule microbial communities from cowpea collected in UCLA plant growth center, Los Angeles, California, USA - CNSS2 | ecosystem: Host-associated > Plants > Roots > Nodule | place: USA...
ATATATATATATATATATATAACTATCCTTATATAAACATATTTATATTTGTATATATTTTTGTGTATTTAGGTTGTATTATTTATTATTATAATTAGATTTGAAAAAAACCATTTATTTAGTTTATAGTATAGATGGTTTAATTTTTAGAGTGTTACATAAATGACAAAATACAAAAAAAAAGGACTATAATTATATTTAAATTAAGCTTTTTTATTATTATTTAATAAACTATTTTTATTTTTTAAGCTATTTATTTATTAAATTAAGTAAATAAAAGATATGTTTCAATACTTTAAATATGACATATTAAAAGTAATATTTTGATTATTCTTATTAAAATTTGATATATTCATTAAAAATACTTGATGTTTATTCCTCGAGGGTTATGTATAATACATTATTAGACTGCATTAAATAAGTTTTACCTTTTAGAGGCAATAAAGTTAAAATTATTATACTAATTTAATATTTAATAACATGAAATTGAACTATATTAAATACTGTATTTATTACGAAATTACTGCACCGGTTACATTACTACTTCGTTGTCGTTTAGTATGTTACATTTAATAAGAACTTCACATTTTTTCCTATAAATAATCAAGAGACACATTTTTTCCTATAAATAATCAAGAGACAACTTCTGATATAACAATAATCACCAAATTATTATAACAAACATCAGAATTTCAAAATTTGCAACATCATGATGAAAGATATGTCAAAGAAATCATTCATATTAGCACTCTTATTTGTAATTTTCGCAATAGAAGTTTATTATGGTATTTATTTTCTGTTTATCGTATGGTTTCTGAATATTATATTTTTCTTGTACATACCTATAATAAAAACATGCAATTATTTTATAGGTCATTCAATTTCAATGGAATCAGTCACAAAAGATGATGCTATAGTTGTATGTCCATGCCAAACAAAGAAGGATTGTCTTCGCAATATTCGCTCTCTACCATGCGGTCCATCTGTAGTTACTTGCTTTGAGGGATATTGCCGTTGTAATCATAACCAGAAATCAGGTATTCAAATTTGTTTATTTTTTACAATTAAACATAATATGTTGATATAAAAGTTTAAAAAAAATATGCACTATTTGTCAAATCGAGTGTGTGAAAGTCTTATTTATTCGGATTTCAAAAGTTTTGTGGTAAAATTGGATTGATATTGTAAATTAATATGAAATTATTTCTAACTATTTTTTAATTATTTGATTTATAATATTTCAACTCATTGATGGTTATAACATCCAAACCTCCATTAATAGTTTTAAATTGCAGTCGGTCATTTTTCTAAAACTATTCTAATTCTCTTTAAAAGATCTTAACATTTGAAATTATAAAATTTTATCAAAGTCTAAATTCAGACCGTAATTAAATATTCTGGTATGAAATTTAAGTGTTCTTACAAAAGGTATTCTTCTATGTTATTTAGAAGATTTTTTTTATTATTTCTTTCGTAATAGATATTAATTTCTGGTTTTTGTGATTGTTTTAGTTGTTATGGTTAAAAGCATTTTTTATAATGTTTTATATGAATTAGGTTTGCCCCCATTTTTTTAAATTTATTTTCTTTTAATAATATTTTTCCAGTAAAAACGTTATGTTTATCATGAAATTGTGACTGTTTTCAGCATTCTCGTGACAAAAGCGTATTATTCTATCTATTTTCTATTATATAATCATTATTAAATGCTTTATTTTATTTAGTTTTATTAACATTATAATTATTGAATTTTGCAGATAATTTGTTTCCGAGAGAACCAATAGGAGAGGCAGGAGTGAATGATTCTACATGAAACATTTTAAATAAATGTATTTGAAAGTTGTAAGATTCAAGACTAGCCTAAATAATATTATGAGCTGTATGGTTCATAATTGAAATATATAAAAGCGAATAATAAATAAAAAACTTTCATTTCTTTCATGCCCTTAATGCACTTTAGGAGCTTCCAATAACTAAACTAATTTACGATTGAGCACTCGTTTAGATATGTTGAAGTATTTTTCGGTAAATTTCTTTATGATAATAAATATAATAAAAACTAAATTAGTTATTAGAACCTTCTAATTTGTTTTTTAATATTTACTAGATGGTTTATCTATTATTAACATGTAGTTTTGTGAATTTTAGTTATTAGAACTTTCTAATTTGTTTTTTAGTATTACTAGATGATTTATCTATTATATTGATATGAATCACAATTGATTTTTTTATTTAAAGAATAACATAAATGGAATAAGATGGATATTTTCTCTGATCAAATTAATTTTAACCAAATAGGGATGGCAACGGGCGGGACGGAGACGAATTTCGCTATCTCATACCTATTCTCGTAGAAAAAATCTATCTCCATCTCACCCCCAAATTCAAAGGGTATCAAAATTTTGTCTCATCCCCATCTCCACCGAGTAACGGGTATAATCTTGTACACATACCTGTACGTACCCGTTTTTTTACTACTCCAATATTAATTTTTATAAAATGATAAAAAATCCCAGTAAAGGAAACATAATATTATCAAATATTCAATATTAGAGGATGATTGTTTCTTCGATATTAAATACTTTGAAATAAATTATAATTGTTTACATTTTATATTAGAATACCAAATAAAATTTCATGAAAATCAAAACATTTATTAAATTTGCAAACTGCAAACATTAATGAAATCTAGTTGATAAAATTTAAAAATATAAAGGAAAACAAATATTCAAATTAAAATATATTTTAAGTGTTTGTTTACTTCAATTTTTAAAATTCTAATGAATCTTTTTTAATACACTAATAAAAGTTATAATACATCACTTGATCAAAATGATGCAAAGAACAAATAATAAACATAATAATAAAATTTTGACATAGATCTTATATCTATTGAACTTTAATGTTTGTTGGATGGTGATAAAAAAAATTCATGGTAATTACATTAAATTTTTATATTGTGGTAAATAAAATTTATTTATACAATTATAATGAAAAATTACATTATGATTGATAATGAGTTAGAATATAAAAAATAATTAGATAAAATATATTGAAATAATATTGTGCATGATGAAAATAAACAATAAATAAAAATATTAAAAAATTAACAAATGTGTGTCTTAGAAACTATTTGAGAGACTATTGAAAGAAATCGCACAAAGAAAAACAAATGTATAATTAAGGGTATGATAAGATGAAAAATACCTTAAAGATCTAAGAAAACTTTTCAAATATCAACATACATACTCAATGGTTTTAACGAGAATTGTTTTAGCGAAACAAAAGTTCTTCAAATGAAAAAAAAAATTAATAATAATAAGTAAATAATTTTTTTTATATTACCTAGTAAATGAAAGGTTTATGCTATTAAATATTAAATTGAGAGTATTAAACATTCTCATGTGAAAGGAAAATATACAATAAATAAAAATATTAAAAAATAATAAAAATATTCAAATGGGAGACATAATTTTTTTTTTAATTCATATTCATCATTTTAACATAATTACATAAAATTTATGATAAGATGGAAAATATATTGGAGATGCGAATGAATTTCATGACAAACCAAATAATTAGAAGAAATAAAAAATAGAAAGTATATATATATATGGTTACTTAATTAATTATGAATATTTTCATAATTTAAACGGAGACGTAGATATGGCGGGGACAGGTATTATGATGGGGATATGTACATCCTCATACCCATGCCCATATCCAATTGAAAAAGTTACGGATTCCCCATGCCCATACCCATATCCATTCCCAGTCAATGCGGGATTTTCTGTCAAAACGGGGACGGGTTTGAACAATACCCACAAGGACAGGTTTATTTGTCATCTTTAGTTCCAAAGGGTTATGTTTTTCAAACAGGAAAGATATCATTTTAAACAATGTTCGAAAAACCTTTTTAAATAAACATTTGATATTTAAAGAAACTAAGAAATGCAAAACAAACATTTCTTTGTTGAGATCCTAATGGTTTGATTCACATAATAAGAGATAAGATAGTTTTGATTATAACACAAAGAACAATAAGACGATAAATACATATTAAGACTTCATGGTATCATACACACACAAAATTAAGATTAAATATGTTTTTTTCCTTTAACTTTTAGTGAAAATTGAAATTAGTCCCTCTTGGAAATGTTAAACCAATTTAGTCATTCCTCTCTATAAATGCATTGATTTAGTCTTTTTAATCAAATTTTATTAAGTTTATTTCACGTTTCAAACACAATAATCATTATATAATACCTTCTTTAACACAATAGTCATTACATAATAGATATTCATTACCTCCGATCTAATCCTTTTATTTATTTTTAATTGATTTTCTACTTTCGCTTTATAAGTTAAAAAAAAAAAATTAAAGATTTCATCCTTATGTTTGATTAAGTATACTTTGGTGTATCTAGAATAATCACTATGAACATTAAAAAATAATTTTTACCACCTCTAAACTAATTTGTTTTAGATATGCTATAATTAATATTTTTTTAATTTTTAACTTTAAATTAGTTATAATCAATGATAAAAACAAAAAGTATAAAACATTTAAATACAAAAGGTAATAAAATATTGTAGAAAATAAAAAACATCATGTATAAATATTTAAAAACATTGAATTAGAAGTGTGTTTCTAGTTATTATTAGCTAAAAAATTATAATGTTTTTTTTAGTTATTTCACAATTCCTCATAAAAAATGTTATTATTACATAATTTTGAAAATTCTTTGGTATAGTTTGAATTTTTTTTATGAACGATAACAATAACATTTAACTATGATTTTAATAATACTAGTTTAATAGTTTAAAGCCTTAAATAGTCATTTGGTCTTAATTTTGATTAAGTTTTTTCAATTTGGTCCTAGTTTAGGAATTGTGTTCAATTTGGCCATAAATTTCATAAATATCGTTCAATTAAGTCTTTTTATTTAACACCATTAAAATCGATAACATAATAGTGTACATGGTGGATTGTTCTTGTGATGTGGTGCACTATAGATTAACGTGGCCGTTTTGATGTGTATACAATAGATGTTGAACTTGAAAAGGGATATGGTTTTCATTTGTACACATGTGGAGCAATTAAGGGCTTGTTCTACTTGAAGAATTTGGTTGCCATCCTCCTTCTGTTGAAAAGGTATGTCTCGTGAGGCATCATCTTCTTCTTAGAATAGTTAGGTTTTTTGCGATTCATGCCATGGTGGTGGTTATAAGGTTTTAGGCGTATGAAACACCCCTGTAAAGTGAAGAAAAGATAGATTCCAAAAGATAATCTGCACTTGTATTATGGTGATGGGTTTCTTACAATGTATAAGAAGAAAGCTATAGCTTCATCAGCTATTAGATAGTACAGATTCAGAAACATAAGACTGAGAAAAAAAAGAAATGACTAGCAGAGAAAGAAACAGACAATCAGAGAGGAAAAATTCTATTTGCCCCCTCTCTCCCTATTCTGCTGCCCTATTTCTATCATGGAGCCACAAAATCTTGCAGTAGAGAATTTGTTATTTTCTTCCTTCCACTCTTACACACTCCCATGTGCCTTGGATCTTGTGCCAGTTGTTTATTCTTTTGTTGATCATCATTTTTACTACTTTGCCATGTCTCTAAATTATCCAACTCACGTTCTTTGTTAGCATTACTCATTACTAAATTTGTTTCATTGCCCCCTTCTTTCCAAAGAACCTTGTCCTCAAGGTTAAGATTTGGATAATTCTGCTGCATCACTACCAGATCCTCCCAAGTGGCCTCGTAGTCTTTTAGACCCTCCCATTTGACGAATACTTGGGAAATATGCTCCCCACCTCTCAAAATCACTCTAGAATGTAGGATCGCAATCGGTTGCAGAACTGGGCCGTCCTCACTTGTTATCAATGATAAAGGAACATACGGATTGGAGTGGTCCCCTTTAAAAGGTTTCAACATGGATGGATTTTAGCATGCCTAACTTGTTGTTTTTCTTTTGTGAGACTGACAATTGCCTGTATGGCTGGAGTTTCACTAAGACCATATCTCCAATGTTGAATTCCAGGTGGGTGCGCTTTTTATCCGCTTGGAGTTTCATATAAGCTTGAGCTCGCGTTAAGTTCAGTTTCAGCTGCGCCATAATTGTATCCTGCTGTTGCAACAATTCTTGCAAATCAGGTGGATCTAGAGCATCCCGATTATACTTAGCTAACGTCGGGGGATCTCTGCCATAGACTGCTTTGAACGGGGTCATTCCCAAACTGCCATGATAAGCTGTATTATACCAATACTCCACCTAGGCTAAAACCTTGAACCAACTCTTAGGATTTTGAAAGGTGAAACAACGAATGTACATTTCCAAACATTTATTCAATACCTCTGATTGACCATCAGATTGTGGATGATATGCTGATGACATGGCTAGTGTAGTCCCCTGGGCTGTGAACAAATGTTGCCAAAATTGACTCATAAATACTTTATCTCGATCGAAAACTATGGATTTGGGCATACCGTGAAGTTTCACAATATTTAACATAAACACCTCAGCCACCTTCTTGCTATTATAATTCGTTGTCAACGTTGAAAAATGTGCAGGGGACGTGTTCATCGATTTTGCCTGCTGACAGATAACACAGTGTTGAACAAACTATCGAATATCCTTTTGCATCCTTGGCCAATAAAATTCTCTTTTAATTCTTGTCGTGGTTCGAACAATCCTTGCATGTCCCCCAATGGGCAAACTGTGAAACTCTTTCAATATATCCTTAATTAAGGATGCATTAGCGGGAATCACTAATCGTTTCTTCCAATACAATAGTTCATCTTTAATGGAAAAGTGAGGGTCGGTGTGTTGATTAGCCAAGCATAGTTGCAATTGTTTACTAACTTCACCATCATTTAGCACAACTGCCTTGACTTTATCGAGAAAGTCAAATTTGGTTTCAGACCATGCCAATAAAAACGAACGAGATAGAGAATCCGCGACCACATTCTCCTTTCCCGGTTTGTACTCAATTTTAAAATCAAAGCCCATAAATTTATACAACCACTTTTCTTGTTCTAGGGTTTGAAAGGATTGATCAGTCAAATGTTGGAGGCTTTGTTGATCTGTGCGAATAATGAATTGATGACCCAACAAATAATGGCAGAACTTGGCTAATGCTTCAGTGATGACATACATCTCCCTGGCATATGCTGACTGATTCTGCATCTGAGAAGACAACTTTTTGGAGAAATAAGCAATAGGGTGTTGTTGTTGACTCAAAATGGCTCCAATTCCTATACCTGAGGCATCTGTTTCAAGTATAAATGGCTGGGAAAAATTTGGGAGAGCCAGCACTAGAGCATGAGTAATAGCAAACTTTAATTTAGCAAAGGCATCTTGAGCTACTGCAGTCCAACAAAACCCGTCCTTCTTTAACAAATTTGTCAAAGGTGAAGCAATAGTAACATAGCCTCGGATAAACTTTTTGTAGTACCCTGTGAGGCCCAAAAATCCCCTCAGTTGCTTAACATTACAAGGTGCTGGCCAATGTAAGATTGCTTCCACCTTAGTTTTGTCCATAGTAACACCTGTTCCAGTGATAGTGTGCCCCAAATAATCTACTTCGGTCAACCCAAACGAACATTTAGATAGTCGAGCAAATAATTGATGCAACTGGAGTACTTGTAAAACAGATTCAAGGTGTCATAAGTGTGAAGTCCAATAGGGGCTATAGACCAAAATATCATAAAAAAAAAACAAAACTGATTTTCTAAGTTGCTGCTGAAAAACCTGATTCATGAGGCTTTGAAATGTAGTTGGGGCATTGGTGAGCCCAAATGGCATTACTAACCATTCACAGTGCCCATGATGAGTTCGGAAAGCCATTTTCATCCTATCCTCAAGTTGCATCAATATTTGGTGATAGTCGGACCACAAATCCAACTTAGAGAAATAATGAGCGCCACACAATTCGTCCAATAATTCATCGACTGTGGGTATGGGAAAGTTGTCTTTAATTGTGATTGCATTTAAAGCCTGGTAATCAGTACAAAATCTCCAAGTCCCATCCTTTTTTTTCACCAAAATAATTGGAGAAGAGAAAGGGCTTGTACTGGGCTGAATGAGGTCGTCATGCAACATATCTTGTACCATTTTCTCAATTTGTGTCTTTTGGCTATGGGGATACCGATAGGGTTTAACCTTAATTGGGGCTGAGCCTGGAATCAAAGGAATGGCATGGTTCTGCTGCCTATTAGGGGGAAGGCCCCTTGGTTTAGTAAACACAATACTGCATGAGCATAGTAATAAGGCTAATTCGGTCGGAATATCTGAGAGGAGTTGTTGGAATTCCTCATAAATAGAATCTGACATGTGCCAGTGCATCATAAAAACTTCTGCAATGGAGTGTGTGTGGACAAGCCTCTTAAATTGATGGAATTCTGCTTGCTGGGCTTCCGTATGTTGCTCTCCTTATAAGGTCACAAATTTCCCCTACATCATGAATTTAAGGGTCAAAGAACTATAATCAGCTACATGAGGCCCAAGAGTCGCTAACCAAGAAACACCCAAAACTAGGTCGACACCCGCAATCAGTAATAACACAACAGATAATTCTAGGACTTGATTTTGCACTTTAACTTGCAGTTGTCTGACACAACCTTCCGCCTTCAACACATTTCCATTCCCAACCATAACTTGAAATTGAGGAGTAGGCTCTATCGGTAGTTGTAAGAAGTGAGCAATACGTGGCTGAATAAAGTTGTCACTACTGCCACTATCCAATAGGATTTGGAGGTTGACCCCTTGGATTTGGCCTTGAAACTTAATGGTGCCCAGACCATTGGCTCCTTTTAATGCATTATACGACAGATGATGGTACGCGTTTAGCTCTGATTCGTTAACTATGGCACTATCCGGGGGATCAGGGTCTGGATCTGCACCTTCTTGATCGTCAGTTTGGAGCAAAAACATATATTTGTTGGGACATTTATGAGTTGGGGTGAACTTCTCATCACATGTGAAACAAAGCCCCTTTTCTTTGTCGATTTGCATTTTTGCATTAGTGATTCTCTTAACATTGTTGGCTTTGAAAGGTTGGGAAAAAGGTTTAACCGAGGGTGTGGGTAATAAGGGTGGTAATGTGTTTGGGCCAGTTGTTTGGGTGGTGGTGGCTGTTAAGGGCTAAGGTTTGGAATGGTTGGGTGTAAAGTAATGATATGGCTTCTTAACATATTTCTCCTCAAACAATCGAGCCAGAGATATGGCCTTGAGAATGGATTCCAGACCTAAAGCAAGAACATCACGGTGTAAATCTGGTTTCAAACCACTCAAGAAGCAATCCAACAACGCATATGTCGTTAACCTTGTAACACGATTGGCTAAAGCTGCAAATTCTGCATAGTATTGATTAACAGAATTCGTTTGGCATAGTTTAAAAAGGGATGACCGAGGACATGCATACGAGGAAGGGCCAAACTCCAGCTCCAAAGCGCCCAAAAATCCTTTCCAAGTTTGAAATGGATCTGTTTTAAGCCTCAGTTGGAACCAAGGAACAACATCCTTGTCCATGTGCACTGCTGCAATAATTAAACGTTGCTCTTTCGCAGTTTTGTAATAATCAAAGAACTGTTCTGTAACATCCCTAAGGAATATTACTGATATTAAATAAATAAAATTTCCAATTTAAAATAAATACCGCATTGATTATAACTATTTCCCAAAAACGCGGGAAATTTAAAAACTTTAATTGCAGCATAACTCAAATATTCGCGATTACTTTAGTACAAAATCCACAAAAGTTCAACATAATTATAAATTGCATCAAAATCCTTTAAATGAAAATCCTTTCAAAACCCCAGGTAGACCCTGCTCTTCGTCTCTAAGTAGCTCTTGGCTCACCTGTCACATCATCTGCTCCCGGATAACAAGTTATCCGATCATCGCCACACACACACAAAAAGGGTGAGTTATGCACAATATATATAAACAAAACATGAATATAAATATATTTCCCAACCCAAATTAACATATTTAACTTCATAATTTCCAAATCACCCAAACCATGACCTCATAGTCCTTCATGGGTCATATGCATGAACTAGGTCTTGGGACTCCCCTGTGCTCCCACGAAACTAACTCATTCGTGGTCCAACCCTATGAGCCTATCCCGCTCATAGTCCTGCCCTACAGACTCCTCGTCTGTAGTAAACATCCAAGTTTCACACTTGGACCCTAGCACGCACGCAATCACCATACTATGGACTCCTCGCCCAATAGTAGCCGACGGGAACATCACAGTTCCTTGCCCATCGTGCGCCCGACACATGCAATCACCATACTAAGGACTCCTCGCCCATTAGTAGCCGACGGGAACTCAACCAGTTCCATGCCCATCATGTGTCCAACCACCAAGCACATCCCAAACCCCTAACGGACTTAGTCCTTCAAGCCCACACACCACAACACATGCATATACTTCATATACTTAAGAAAAGTAGTCATTCCACACACACAAGATCATTCAATCATGAGAAATCCACATAATCTCGCCCAAGCTAAGCCCTCTGCTTCGCTTAGGCTAGTTCACCTCGCTTGGGCGAGCTTAAAACAGCCACAAAATCACGTCATCTCACTTAGGCGAGATCCCCTCGCCTAGGCGAGACCATCTCTCGCCCAAACACCAATTTCAGACTCGCCTGGGCTAAACTACAACCAAAGCACTACACATGGCCACGACATCTCGCTTAGGCGAGGCCATCTCGCCTGAGCGAGACCCTAGTTCACTTAAAACCCACAAAAACTTCGTCTGGACGAGAAATTGTGCTCAACATGAGCACACTTCCTTGTTATCTCGCTTAGGCAAGCCACTCTCGCCTAAGCGAAAGTGTCACTCGCTTAACAATAACACAGCTCGCCTAGATGAGCTACAAGACCTTTAAATCAGAAGAGTAACTCTGCAATTCTCGCTTAGGCGAGATGGACTCGCTTGGGCGAGACTTGCAGGGTTTAGCCTCTGTACACGCACAAAAATCACCCAACTTTGCCCAATTTGCACCACCAACGATACCAAAACACGATTAAAGTATTACCAAGCACAAATAAAGACCACAAACATCAGAACAGGTCCTATATCATCCATTCATATTACCCAACTCGAGATTAAATCATCTCTACCCATTCCATACCAAAACCCTCCCTCTAATCACAAAAGTTATGCATCACATGGTTATGCACCCTATCTCAAACCAATCAAACTCTCAATCACTGCACATGATACACGAATTTCATGCCAAACAGAAATCAATTGAGAAAGCCATGATACAGAATCATACACAAATTATGAAATTCACACGCACAAAAGAAAGCTCCCCTAACTTAGGATTAATGCTCAAAATTACAGATACCTTGATTCCAACCTCCCTCTTGCTTCAGCCTTTGCACACTCAATTCAGTCTCTATATCACAACTAATAGTTAGCAAAAATAAAGCTTATTCTTTGCCCACCAAGGTTTGAACCCGTGACCTTCCACTCATAAGGTCATAGCACAACCACTATGCCAAACCACATATGATAATATACACACTCAGCATTAGTTTACATTTCAAATTCCACACTCTTACATATTATTAAAATAAAGCATAAAACAACAACACATATTTGGCATACATAGGACTCAAACCCAAGTCCTCTCACACAAACCAAGTACTCTCAGTCCTCTCACACAAACCAAGTACTCTCAACCACTTGAGCTAATACTATTCCACGTCACATTAAACAACAATTAATGTTATAAAGATGCCTTCCTCCCGCATTTATTAATTAATTTTTCCCGGGTCTTACATGTTCCGCTTTAAAAATCCTATGTAAAACTTCAGTACCGTCAAAACGTGGGAAATCGAGTTTAACATTGCGGACATGAAAAGGTTGGATTTGGGGCTGTTCTGTAATCGAGCTCGTCTCAGCATGTGACTTTTGTGTGTAAAGATTCGCAATAGCCAACTCCAAGTGTTCGAAACGCTTGGTGTGCTCCTCATCACGTTTACGAGCTTCGAGATCTCGAGTATTCATCATCTCTAATAGTTTTTTTATATCATTTTGAAGCTCTTTCAAACGCGTGTTGTCAGCCATAGGGACAATGAAAGCACCAATGAAGCACCCCTGTAAAGTGAAGAACAGATAGATTCCAAAAGATAATCTGCACGTGTACTACGGTAATGGGTTTCTTACAATGTATAAGAAGAAAGATATAGCTTCATCAGCTATTAGCTAGTACAGATTTAGAAACATAAGACTGAGAAAAAAAAGAAATGACTAGCAGAGAAAGAAACAGACAATCAGAGAGGAAAAATTCTATTCGCCCCCTCTCTCCCTATTCTGTTGCCCTATTTCTATCATGGTGCCACAAAATCTTGCAGTAGAGAATTTATTATTTTCTTCCTTCCACTCTTACGCACTCCCATGTGCCTTGGATCTTGTGCCAACTGTTTATTCTTTTGTTGACCATCATTTTTACTACTTTGCCCTGTCTCTAAATTATCCAGCTCACGCTCTTTGTTAGCATTACTCATTATTGAATCTGTTACAGCGTACCACCCATTTGCGATTGCGGAGAGCTTGTAGTTGTGTGAACAACAAGAACAGCAAAGAACTAGGGTAAACAATTTTGGGCCTGTTTGAACTTCAAGGTTTGTTTCAGTATTTTAATATGAGGTTTAAATTGAAGGTGTTTATGGTATTTGAATACGTTTTCTATTTTTTTTTTCTCAATAACAAAGATGAAGTGAAGATGTGGTGGGGTGTAATTTTTTCAAATGGCACTATAAAGATGGTGTTGATGAGAGAGATGCCATTATTGTTAGGCAAAGGATGAATATCTCTGGTTTGGAGAAATCATTTAGGGTTTGGAAGAAACAAGTGCAATTATCATTAGTTGTGACATTCTTTGTGGTTGTATTGAACATAGTGTTTTTGATGGGTTGTAATTCCCATGGGGTGTAATTGATTGATTGTAATTCCCTTGGGGTGTTTCAGTTGTTTCAATTGAAGGGTCCCATGGATGATTGCAATGGTTGTAATGTTATTGACGAATGATTGAGTTTGGTTTTGGTATCATGTAATGTTCACTGAAGTCCTAAATTAGGTAAAAAAAAATCATTTTGGTCCTTTTGGTACTACAATTTTACATGTATGTTCCAGACGTCAGTAATTCAACGTAAAAATGGCCACCAAATTAAATTGATGTTGCTAAAAGTATACCAAAAGAAGCCAAAATTGGACAAAATAAAGATCATTAATACCAAACATATGTGTTTGTCAAAATACATTCCAAATTCACAAATTCAAGTTCCATTAAAGTACGACACTACATAATTCCCAAGTTTATAATTAAAAAGTGCCAATCATCGATGTGGCCTTCGTATTTGCATTTTTGGCCTCATCTTTCTGATGTCATATGACAATTGAGGTGTTGCACTTCGTGGTGGAGGTGAAGTGGGTGTTAGTGTTGCACTTGGTGTTGGAGGTGGAGTAGGTGTTGGTGCTGGTGTTGCACTTAGTGTTGGTGATGAAGTGGTTATTGGTGCTGCATCTGCACTTGGTGGTGGTGGTTGAGTTGGTTCTGCTACTGCATTGGGTGGTGGTGCTAGCGTAGTGGATCCTGGTGCCGCAACCGAAGTAGGTTAGGATGCTTTAATTGGTTGTTCAGATGTTACAAAGGGGTGTTCTTCACAACCTTGCTAAGGGAGTGTTGGACAAGTATTTCTCTTATGGCCAAGTTCTCGACAAATTGAACAACTTTTTTTTATGGTCACCCTTTTTTAATTGGGTGTTATCTTTCTTTTGTTCCCAAGCCTCTAACCTTCTTTTCTTCTTTTGTCTCCTTGACAACCTTCTTTTATGTGGAGATAAGACATCAAGGAAGGCAGTTGTTTCCCAGAAAAGATGACCATTGACAGGGAAGATTATGGAGTTGTAAATCTCTTCATATGTTGAACGTTTGAACCAATAAGGAATGTAATCTTCTGCCTTTAAATTGAGAAAGTTCATGGCAACAATTGCATGGCAGCATGGGATCCCACTGATAATCCATTTTCTGTAGCTGAACTCTTGAGTCTTTATATTGACGGTGTACTTGTCCCATATTAGTGACACATGCCTAACTTCAAACAATTTATCACTTGACCAACTGCACCAAGATAATACATACATGAGTATAATTGTCTAGATTGAAAATAATAAATAGATATGGCAATGTATATACCTTGGGAGCCAATATTTTGTTTTTTTATGATTCTTTTGTTAGTCTAGTCCGAATCTTAGGGCATATATCACTATACTTTTTGACTTTACACCATCCACAAATTGATCCTTATCTACGAATGTTGTTCCCACTTCCTATTTGTAATCTGTCATAGATTTTGGTTTGGAAAATGTCTCAAATGGACCACAACTGCCAATCCCATCTTTCTCATTGTCACTGTCACTACCCTCATAACTAAACAACTCTTTTGACTGCCAATCATTATCAGAGAGACCTCTGTTCTCAGTGTTCACTTGGGGGCTCTCATTAGTAACCCTTTCCATGTCTTCATCGTTGTTTGCTTCTTTTGCACCAAGTTTAACTTCCACCATACCTTCAACATATTATTGAACACCAAAATCAACAATTATTTGAACATCATGTAGGCCTTTATTATTTGAACCCCAATCCTCATCATCAATATCAGTAACAAAATCTCCCTCATAATCAATCCATCTATGCACCTCCATCTTACTGTTAGTCTCTCTTTCATCATCAACCTCACATCGAACTTCAACATTAGAGTTTCCTACACCTTCACCCACAACCTCGCCTCTAACTTCAACTGGAGATTTTCCTACACCTTCACCCATAGCCTCACCTCCAACTTCAACTAGAGAGTTTCCTACAACTTCACCCACAACCTCACCTCCAAATTCAACTGGAAAGTTTCCTACCCTTTCACCCACAGCCTCACCTCCAACTTCAACTAGAGAGTTTCCTACACCTTCACCCACAACCTCGCCTCCAACTTCAACTGGAGAGTTTCCTAAATCTTCACCCACATCCTCACCTCCAACTTCAACCTGAGAGTTTCCTAAACCTTCACTGACAACCTCACCTCCAACTTCAACTTGACAATTTCCTAAACCTTTAACTACAACCTCCCTTGCGACAATCTTAATACCCAATAGTACCTCACATTAACGTACAAGTTCAACTCCAACCTCATCGTTAGCCCTTTTGTCTTTCTCAACACCTTCACCCTCTTTCTCACCTTCTATTGCATCGCCAACATAACTACTATTACCACTCTCTAAAGGTTCATGGACACCACCTTCACTTTCTACTATATTGTCCACTACTTCTGCTTCATCCACTCCACGCACCACAAACAAGTGAACTTCGCCATAACAGTTAGCAACGTTCACCATATTAATTGCACCATTGTCATCAAACAACATATGGAACATCTTCTCAATACCACAACCCCACTAATATACCCCATTTTCGTAAGTGACGCTAATACTTCAAAATAGCTCCACCGGTCAGGATCACATGACCAATTTCTAGTTCCCCCCACCAATATATTTAAATAATCCATCACTGGCAAAGTGTCCATCGTGGTGGACCACAACCTCGAATCTTTTGTCAGACATCCCAAAGATCGATACACAAGAAAAAGCCTAAAAAATAACAACCTTTAAAAGGATCACTTACACAATAAAAAATGCATTAAAGGTTGGTGGAAACAGAAATCCAACATCATTTTGGACCAAACCCACCACCGAAAGCTGACAAACAAACAATTTAAAATTGTGGGACACAAAATTGTATTCCATTGACAACGACAACTTAAATATAATAAATCCCCTCATGCAAAAACAGAACGAAGCAAAAACCCTAATCAAAAAAATTAACCACAAATCCTAAACACAAAGCTAACTTGTGGGATGAAGATGCACACAATCCACGAAACGCACTTCACATAGCATCAATATTCTCCCACACCAATGTTCTCTAATTGAAGCAAATGCCCAATGCACACAATCAATCCACGAAATGAAGATAAACCCTAAGCAAATGTTCTCCCAACAACAATATAAACCCTAAACCCAATCTTGTCCCATTCATAAACCTATCTAATTCAAAATTAAAAAGCATAGTACAAGTCAGGGTAAATTAATAGCCACGTGAATCTACAATGCACCACGTTACAGGAACAATCCACCGTGTACACTGTTTTATTATTGATTTTAATGGTGTTAAATAAAATGACTTAATTAAACGATATTTATAAAATTTAGGACCAAATTGAACACAAATCCTAAACTATGAACAAATTGAAAAAACTTAACCAAAATTAGGATTAAATGACTATTTAAGCCTAGTTTAAATTGATTATTTTAAAAAAAAGTTTTGAAACAAATATTTTAATCTTTAAATTCTAGGAGCGTAAACTTATAACTATATATTTTAAAATTTTCAAAACTAAATTATTTAAAAAATTTGGAGAAACAAAATTTAATTTGTCCAAGGAAAAACAACTCTTATAAACATGTTGAATTTAAGAAAAGGTCATTCTACGACATCGTATCACAGAAATTCATAAACTCGCGCTACTCAGAGTGAAACGTTTCTTTGTTACATTCCTTCGCTTTCATCTGTTTTTCCCCTTTTGCTTGTAAAAGAGAGATTGTTGTTTCTAAATATTGAAGAACCTCGATCATTGTTTTGACAATTGACAATACCTAATAGGACCTAGATTTTCTTAGTTGTTTTCATCTCAGTAGAAACTACACAGGTCAAATAACCTCGTTATTACAGTGTTCCAGTAAAACTAAAATCAAAATTGCAAAATAGATGTGAGTGTACAAAACACTTCTCTGTGATCTTTTGGTTTAAGGTATGCGAAATTATACTCGTTTACATTATCAGGTTTGTTATGTATGGTTTAAATTTTGATATCGTTAATGTGGTGTTTTCTTTTTTCTTTTTGTTTCCTTTTGCTTATGTACTGGTCCCAATCCCAACTCCATAGAAGCCTAGAGCTGCCACGGCTCACCAATGATAACTGCACGAGAGGAGCGTTGAAGCCGCGCCACCGCAAGAGCCGCCACGCGAGAGTCGCCGCCGAGTGTCGCCGCCGAGTGACCACAAGTAACATCGACGCCGTGAGAAGTCGACTTCTCCCTTGCCGCTTGACAGGCACCGCATCGCGAGGCCGCGAGAGGTTCCACCGTGAGGACTATAGGCTTCTCTCTTGCCACAGTGAGAATCTGCATCGCGGGACTCGCCACTTCCACGCGAGTTGCGATTTTCAACGCGGATCCAACAAAAACGCGACTTTCAGGTGACGCGAGATCGGAGAAGGAGAATAAGACTGTATAGTCGTAAGATGTTACATTTTGAAACGCGATTTTGACTTCCATAATACGTATATCTTTTGTGTAATAATGCAGGTGAGCTTAGCGAATATGGAATGTGTGGTTCAGGGAATTATAGAGACACAGGTCAGTTTATGTTTTATTTGAATTGTTAATTGGAATTGGCTTTTCTTTTTCTTTGACGAATGGGGAGGTATTGTGGCTTTTCTTATCATGTTAATGACAATCTCCATTTTTAGAACCCTGATCTTGATCGCTGATTAACCGAAAGCCCAAGGCACCAGACAGTCAGGAAAAAGGATTGAGTAGCTACTCTTAATGGTGCATTTCTCAAAATAAAAAATACGAAGGAAAAAACTTAAGTGCACAGAAGAAACAAATTTAGTTACTTTACTAAATAATCACAAGAATGATTTATGGGTCAAAATAGTCAATTTCATATGTTTAAAGTCAACATTATCTGCAGGGGGTTAAAGTTCTCTCGAGAATGCTTGTGTTTATGTGAATGTAAAATCCATTGTGGAAAGTTCTGCAAATTCATTTCGTTTGTTTTTTGTTTTATCAGCAAAGAGATATATACTTATAACGGAGCATTTGGGATGTCCAACCCTTTTACAATTATGTACTTACATATAGTTTCTATATATCATAGATCTGCTTCATTCTGAATCATATGAGGGACTTATAAACCAACTGTATTTGACAAATCATTACAACAAAAATACTTAATATGTACAGATGCGTTGATCCCCTTCCTACGTATTCTCCTCTGTTACTTAATATGTACATTGTGGAAAGTTCTGCAAATTCATTTCGTTTGTTTTTTGTTTTATCAGCAAAGAGATATATACTTATAACGGAGCATTTGGGATGTCCAACCCTTTTACAATTATGTACTTACATATAGTTTCTATATATCATAGATCTGCTTCATTCTGAATCATATGAGGGACTTATAAACCAACTGTATTTGACAAATCATTACAACAAAAATACTTAATATGTACAGATGCTTGATCCCCTTCCTACGTATTCTCCTCTGTTACGTATGTCTAAAACCAACTGATTTTCTTCTGGTTTTCTCCTTCCAACTTTTGATCTGTATTTGTTGTTGCTTGTATGCATGTTTGTTGTCCCCTGCCATGTACTGTGTTGTTAGAGTTCCTTCATCTTTTCATGATTCCTTCCTCTCCTTCATTTCCCATGATGTTGCGCTGCCAATATTTGTGCACTATGTAACCCTGCATATGACTTTCACAAACCCATATTGCTTTACAGAGTAATATAATTTTAGAATAACTTCAACCTTTCTGCTAGAGCTTCCATGTGCTGCTGGTATATTCACATTAATTTTAGACTTTCAACTGGACAAAGGTACCACTCTGGGTATGACACTATTGCGTTGGTTATTGTTAGATATAGTTTGATATTATTAAGATATTGTTAGATATTGATAACCACAATATCAAACAATATCTTCTATTTAATCTTTTTATTTTCATTTACTCTTTTTACTTGTACCTCTCTCTGTTATAAATAGATTACCCTATGTGTGGTTTATACACAAGGGAGATTAATCTCAATCCCTATCTTCTTTATTCTCAACATGGTATCTAGAGCTTAAGGTTGTTTTTTTTCCCGCTATCGCTGCCTCCACCTCTGCCGCCACCGCCGCTGCTGCCACCGGAGCCGCCGGCGCCACTGCCGGCGCCGCCGTCGGAGTAGTCGCCGGAGTAGTCGCCGTCGCCGTCGCCGGAGCCGTCGCCGGAGCCGCCGCCGAAGTCGCCACCACCGTTGTCGTCGCCGGAGTGTTAGTTCCGACCGGCGACCATACAATTTTGATCATCCCTCACGCGCCATTCGAAGCCGCATTCGAAGCCGCGTGTCTTCCAGTTCCTCTATGGCGTCTTCCGCTGCCTCTTTCAGTTCTGAACTCTCTTCTGTTTCATCTGATATACTTGTTATGTACAACAAATTTCTCAAATGGTATAAGGATCAACAGTTTTCTAGTTCCACTGCATCTGTTGCTCACACAGGTACATCTTTTGTTGGTCTGACTCAATCTTCTTCTCCTGGTC